>Ga0308008_1000030_pt1 | contig 73074 bp, 87 predicted proteins | sample Neamet125_FD_203140 | JGI IMG/M metagenome (GOLD analysis project Ga0308008, IMG submission 203140) | Marine microbial communities from water near the shore, Antarctic Ocean - #125 | ecosystem: Environmental > Aquatic > Marine > Unclassified | place: Southern Ocean | collected 2014-07-24
AATGTAAACATCTTCTCCTATTTTCATAAAAATGTTTTATCTAATTTTTGCCCTTCATAAGGTCCTGTTTTATATTCATAGACCAAAGTATCATCTTCCATTATTTCATAGTTATGACCACCTTCTAATGTAAATGATGCATCACCTGGATTTAATATTGGTGTTGCAATAATCTGATCATCGATATCATAAAAGATACACTTAACGCTACCTCTTATAACTATCCATGATTCTTGTGCAATTACATCTCTAGTTCGGTTTTTCCAAATATGCTTATGCGGTTTAAATGTTTTACCCTTTTCCATTTTTAATGTAGAGCATTGAATAAATTGTTCTTCAGGTATTAAATCAACCCTAGGTTCTGTTATTTCATCTACTCTTTGTATTAGATGTAATAGCTTAGTAGGATCAACTTTTGAATATATTTTTTCCATAATTTATTATTATATGTTTGTTTTTATTGTTTGTTTAATGTGGATATGTTATAACTTTTTATAATTGTATCAGAAAAAACTAAAGATGCATTAGCTACATTGCTAGTTCTATGTAAAAGGTATTTACATTTACTTAACATCATCATATCTAAAAATCCATGTTCCCAAAATTCTTTACTTTCATGATTTATTAATTGTAGCTTATATGAATTTTCAGATTCTTTTTCACATCTATTTAAATAATCAATAAATTTAATTCTATTACTATATTTATCTACTAGTTTTTTTATTGATTCATTATTGTCAGATGCTACAAATATTGTCTTAATCTCTTTATGTTCTTTTAATATTAAATCAATCCTTTTTTCAAACTCCTTAAAATTAAGAATACCATACTCTGGGTGAATTTTATCCATGTCTGTTAATCTAATATGAACACCTAATGCATTATTGAAATCTATTTTATCTTCTTCATTTTTAATAAGCATTTTCATTCTCTTATTAAATTTTAATTTTTTAGCCAATTTTCTTAAAAATAAAATATCAGGTTGATCTGCTTTTACTTCTACATTAAGTTTGGAATTTTCATTGGAGCCTGGTCCTGTAAAACCTTCTATGCGTTTATAATCTTCAGTTCTCTTAGGTTGATCAAAAATAAAATCAATCATATTTAAATCTTCAGGATTATAAGAGGATTCCATTTTATCAATCTTTACATATTCTTTTAATCCATTATCAAAAGTCCATGCTAAGTTTTGTTGAAAAAATATATTTTTAATATTTTCTCCATCGGTTTTAATTGCATCTTCTAACCATTTCATATTGTAAATCATTCCCATGACTAAAGAAAATATACCACCGGCTGCTACATAGATATGTTTTTTCATTTTAAATGTTTTGTATTATTTTCAAATTTTGTTATCATCCAACTATAATCAATAACTTGGTTATGTATATCACTAAAGCTATTTTCTTGTATAGCAGTTATAGGATATGTGCAATATGCATTTCCATTTTCTTGGCCATTTTCTGCTAACCATACATCTATTATTTCAATTACCTTTTTATCATATCCTTCTATAAGCTTATCATAAAATCTTTCATGATATGCAATAGCGTGAGTTGCAAAACCTTCTTTTAATTTTAAAAGATTAGAATTTACTTTTACTAAAGGAGTATGAGTATTGGTACCTAAGTAAAACAAATCCCATTCATGTTCTTTTAATTGTTCGATTGAATGATTAAAGTATTTATGATTAACAAACTTAACATCGTCCTCAAGTACTAACACGGATTTCCATCCATTGGCTTTTGCCATTTTTATTATACTTATATGAGAAGCAATACAAACATATTCACCGATCTTTATTTTTTTACCGTCACTTATATACCATTCGTACTCAGCCTGTGGTCTTTGTACTGCAGGAAATCTTTCGACTAAATCTAATATATTAAGTTCTTTAAAAATATCATTACATTTTTGTAACCTATCAGCACGCTTTTCTAAATTTATTAAAAATACTTTATCAAAATATTCAAATCCTTTTCTCATGTTTATAATTTTTTAAATTCTGCTGCTATATGATTAATAAATTCTAGCTTATTACTAGATTGCATGTTTCTAAACTCGCTCCAAATTTCTTCCATTTTAGGTTTTTCTGGATTAGACCCTCCCATATAAGCATGATACATATGATAAGCTTCTATAACTGGATCATTACAGCCTTCAATACCTGTTACTAATTGTAGCTTATGAAAAAAGAATGCGTCTTCTGGTGAGTAGCTATGAAAGAATTCAGCATCATAACCACCAACGGCTTTAAAACTATTAGCATTTATAAAAATAGAACCACCAGGTGCACCTGGGTTAGAATGAGGAGGATTAATACCAGGTGTAAGTGAATCTATTAATACTACACCATTAATTATTTGATCACTCATTGTTTGATCCATTACTAATATTCTTCGATATGCAAATGTTTGCAATGCGCACCCATCATGAACTCTATTAAGATTTTTAAAAATATCAATAAAATAAGATGGTGTCATTAATAAATCTATATCATGAAAAAGATAATACTTAGATGAATTACTGTAGAGTGAACCAACATTCATTGCCAAACATTTATTAAAAGGTTCTGTTGTAGATTTCTTTATCCAAATATAATTAGTATTACTTTCTTCACATAATAATTTATGCTTAGGGGTATCACTATGCTCAACAAATGTAATAGAATAACTTTTTTCTGAATGTTTTATAATTGCATCCTTTAAATGTTTAACTAATGGTGCATGAAAAGATTCCCTGTTCATAACAGGTATAATGATAGAAACATCTACAGGATTAATATCCTTTAAATAAAATTCACAATTTTTCTTTACCTGTGAATAATCTATTCTTTTTTGTGTATAGAGATTAATTAAATGGTTATCCATGAATCTGGTATAATGTTATTAGCTGGTTCGTTTTTGCTAAACCATTGCTTAGGTCCAGCTATTTTTCTATTTGGTTTATTATTTAAATAAGCACCCCACCATGAAAATGAAGAGCTTGAAATTATATTATGTGTACATTTAGATTGTAGGTAAAGTTCTACATAATCCTTTTCATTTTCTATAAAAATAAATTTATCTCCAATAAAGTTTTTCTTACACCATTCTATATCATCACTAAATATTAAATATTTATTTACATCACCAATAGCAGCTATGCCTTTATTAAAATAATCCATTTCCCTAGCTACATGCAAATCATATTTTAAATAATCACCTCGCCTTACATGAATTGAACATGTTGTATTATTAAATAAGTTATCATACCTTTTGAGTTTATCTTTTACAAAATCAGATGGCTGAAACAAATCTAAAATAAAATCTCTATTAGGAAAGTATTTTTCTGACTGAAAAAAACCATCATATAAAACATTATCCTTAACTACAAAACCTTCAAAGTGAAAAGGTACATCTATTTTATTATTAGGAGGATTATTTATTCTATTCCAATTAAATTTTTTAAATATCTTTTGATACTCAAATGCATGCTGTAAATCAGGATTATGATGAATATTTCCATTTAAATGATTAAAGTTTTGCTCTACGTTCCAATATCCAGTTTGAAAATTATTTGCCTTACCTTCATATTCAACAAAAGCAATCTGAAACATCATATTCCCAATGCCTCCTTTTAATCTACATGTTATCATTATTCTTTTATTTTTTAATATTATCTTCTCTCATCATAATGGAATAATCTCTATTGCCATTTTGTACATTACTAAAACTTCTTCTTTGCCATGCCATTGGTGGATGAAATGCATATGAATTAATTAATGGCTGGACCCTTGAAGCTAAATATGTATCTACTGCCGTATAAAAGTTAGGTTCATTTTCTAAAATTGTATTAATAGCTAAATCATAACAAGTATCTTTTATAGCATAACATGTTGTGGTTATTAATCTTTTACAACCTAATACATTTGCTGCTACTTTATCAGGAATATATTGACCACCTCTTGTTTCATGTATTCCTCCTAAATATAAAAGATCCCAATCATTAGGTACTTGTTTAACTTGTTGACTAAATATACTTTGTAAGTTATCAACAAAATCACAATCATCTTCAATTATTAAAACATTTTTCCAATTATTAGCTTTTGCTAGTTTCCATACATTAATATGACTCGCCATGCAACCAGCAGCACCTGGCCATGATTCTGGTTTAATATGATTCATTTTATCTTTACCAGGGGTATGGACCCAACCCATAGGATTGTTTGCTATCGCATCATATCTTTCTACTGCTATACCTGCCCTTTGGCATTGGTGAGATACTTCTTTCCACCTATCAGCTCTATGCTTTAAATTTATACATATAATTTTATCAAAATAACTATTAATCATATTATTGGTTTAATGTATTAACATCGTTTTTAAATCTCCTGCTTGCCTGGAAATGTTCTATTATAGGATCAGCTGTTGGATATATATGTTTCATACTATCAAATATAAAAGTATATTCTGGTGGAAGATTCTTTACTGCAAAGGTAGGATCTTCTCCTTTTATTGTATTAATCACAGTATCTAAATTCCACTGCTCCATCCTAGTTGATGCATTGCCTTCATTTATATTAATGTCTCTCCATAATCTACATAATCGTTGTGTCTTGTGATTATTCTCCATATAAATAGTACCACTTAAACATTCATTTTTTCTCCATTTAAAATCTTGCCATCTTACTGCAATATCACAATTATAATTATTAAATAGAATAGGCATCTTGTGAAGTACTGCATCGCAGTCAACATATAATAATCTGTGGTTTGGATATTTAATAAGCATATCTAACATAAAGCTAGCTTTAAATCTAGTATTGGCTTGCCAATTACCTAAAGTATTTACACCTATTATATCTTTTTCTAATCCTAACCTATTTAAGGATTGAATTAAATTCTGAGCCTCTTGTTCATATGGAGTGTTAACTGTATAATAACCTACCACCATTAAATCCTTTGGTGCATTAACTGGTATTTTACTATTAGGTATTACATTTATTGTTTTATTGTTAGCATGATCTTGGCTAATTATATCATAAAAAGATTCTGTTTTAATAAAAGGAGATTCAGCTAAAGTACTTTGTGAAGATAAGTTTATAATTTCTTGAGATCCTTTATGAGATTCTAATGCAGAAAAAAGAATTCTTTTATAATTACCAACACTTTTTCTAAATTGTATTTTATCAAATTCTGTGTATGCTTGGTGGAAATGTGTATGTGCACCATCTGATAAATCAAATCCTAATAAGTATATTTTTTTATAACCTAAGAGTAATGCTAATTGAATACCACAATGTCCACTATTGGATCCACTAGCAAAACCAACTACATCATTACTAAAACCTTCTATATTATTTGATTCTATAATGCCATTACATTTATGGAGATCTTCATACTCAAGCCCTCTTGTATCTGTAATCATACCATCTTTTAATTCCATATAAGGATGAGTCATATTAGCTACAAAATATACATGCTGTGTTTTTTGTCTAATCGATTCAATTGGTAATGTTCCTTTTGCAAAGTATGAATAATCTGTGGTTATAAAATATTTTGGGTTTTGGATGTATTCAACAGTTTTATTAATTGCAATAGTATCAAAGCCTGATAATAAATTAAAATCAAATCCACTCAACGAAGGACCTCCACCTACAACAAAACATATGTCATTAGTTATTGCTGGTAACTGATGAGCTTGTAAAAAAGAAATTGGAACTGGTAATGGAACTAATAAAGGATCCCTCCTAATTCTTTGTGAATGATTTGTAACTTTACTATGAGTCCCATCAGCTCTAACAGTTACTCTAGGAAATTGTTTCTTTTGATCACCATAAGATTGTGGTTCATGAACAATTCTTTTTATACTTCTTCTACTTATCATTTTAAAATGTTATTTTATTATTATACAACGTAGAATATAAACTTGTCTTTTCAGGATTACGATATCGTTTAAAAAATAAATTCTCCTTAGGTCCATCATGATCAGTAACATGTAAATGCCCTAATGGATTTCTACTTTTTGTTGAGCTTTGGAAAAAGTCAAAACCTATTAAATCTAATTGTAAAAAATCACATTGAGTATTAAAGAAATTAAAAGTACTAATTCCAGTAGAAGGTTTAGTAGAACCTAAATTAGATTTAAGAGTATGGTATATTGATGGATCTATATTATAGGAATTAAAATAAGATAATTTATCACTCCATATAATTGGACTTAAAATGTAATCTACTTTATTATCTTTAACAATATTACCTACTCTATCTGCAGACTTAATACCCATAGAAAGTATATTTGTTTTACTTCCTATAGAATCTTTATAATCTTGTGTTTGTAAATAACCGCTATTAATTCTTACTACAATATCATAAGCATCTATTAATTCTCCATGATTACTTTGGAGTAAACCAGATGAATTACCTACTATAATAATTTTCTTTCCTTTGCAATATTGTTTTATGCTTTCTAAGGATACCATTTTAATACGATTTGTATTATATATTAAACTAAAAAAGACCCCATAAATGGGGCCTTTTAATTACTTGTGTAAATTAATTACTCTCCAACTTTAGTCATTACTGGTTCTGCTGGTGTATCTCCATTTACAATAGGATCAGACTCAGTTCCTTCTTCTCCTTCTGGAGTTGGTGGAACGAATATTTTAATAGCTTTTGAAATAATCTCAGCATCTTCTAATGTATACGCGCCTTTTCCTTGTGCTATCCTAACAGCTTGAATTAAAACATTTAATGCTTGCTGACCAGTAAAATCACCTGTTGGGTTTACTTCTTCTGGGTTTTGGTTTTCTTGATTGTTATCCATGTTAACGTGTTTTGATTTTATTTTAAAATATTTATTATTATATATCGTAATTTCTATTTAGTTTCACTTTACATCTATAAAACTTTCAGTATCTTCTTTAATAGGTAATGTTAATGTTAACACACCATTTTCAACCTTTGCTTTAATCTTTTTTGTATTAACATCCTTTGGTAAAGTAAAGAGTTTATCAAATGAACCTAACCATATATTATCTTCGTTAGTAGAAATAATGCTTAATTCACCTTTTACCATTTTAACCTTTAGGTCTTCTTTAGTAAATCCTGGAACTGCCATTTCTAATGTCCAATCTTTTTCGTTTTTAATACAATGATATCCTTTAGATGGTTTAGTAAAGAAATTTTCAAAATCATCCCAAAAAGGATCTTTTAATAAATTATCAATATTATCATTAATTCTTCTTGCTTGTGCAACGGGTTTAAATCCGTTTAAAAATGTGTACATATTATTTAGTTTTTTATTAAAATAAAGATTCGTTTCCTTATTTAATATATTATACTGAAAAAACCGTGCAACAATGAGATTTCTGACATATTGTCTACTTTTTTACTTTTGCTATGTCAAGATGACCTTTTTTTACCACCATGATATTCATAACCATGACCTTCTGTTATTAATGTTTGATTAACATCCCACTGAACACCATCAGCATCCATAACATAAATCTGACCTAATATTCTACCATATTTACCTACACCCTCAGACTTAATTCTAAACATTCCTGGTTTACTACTGACTTCATTTAATAAGACCTTTAATCTCTCTTTAGCAGCTAGTCCTTTTTTCTTTTCATCTAAATCTCTAGTTCTGCTTTCCCATGTATCTATACCAGAAAACCTAATTCTTTTAAAAATCCAAATGTCAAAACCAACATCTATCATTGCATCAATAGTGTCACCATCTATAACCCTATCAAGTTTTCCTCTGTAAATATATTTGTTCATGTTTTCTTTTATTTTTATTAGCTAAAGTCTATGTATTCAACCTTAACTTCTTTACCTTCTTCAATAGCCTTAGCTATTTGTGGATATACTCTTTTATAAGCTGTTGTAGATGATCCAATAAATCCTTCCTTAGTTATATTTTGTTGAGAAGTATCTCCTAACAGAAGACAACCTGATGTATGTTCATCAGTGTTACCAGTATGCCAAAGAATATATTTAAATCCAGGTACATCTTGTACATGAATCATTCCTTTATGCATTGACCCATATCTTTTATCGTATTTTGAATTAAATCCTCCTTCGGTTCTTAATTTTAAAGTATACGTTCCTTTTGGTATTCTGGTTTCATGCATTACTTTTACTTCCCTATACTCATCCTCAAGGGTAAAACATAAAAACTTTCTACAATTATCTGTTACATCAAATAACATACCTAATGTAGAATCACTATGTGAGCTAAATCTTAATACTTCTAATTTCATTTTAATTTTTTATTTTACTAATTCTAATAGTTGAGCTAAAGTTTGTGTACCTAATTTTCTCTCTATTTGCTCGCCATCCTTTAAAACAATAAAGCATGGGATACTACGTACCCCATACTTTTGTGCTATATCAGATTCAGAATCAACATTTACCTTTTGAACAGTAACAGAAGACTTTTCTTTAAATTCTTCTACTATTGATTTCATTGCTTTACAAGGACCACACCAATCAGCTGAAAATTGAATAAGTACTGTTCCTTTTTTTTGAATCTCCATAATTTTAATTTAGTTATTTATTCTTAGATTTTGTTCTTTTATAATTTTCTTCTTCATAGACTTCAATTAAATCATCTACAATTGGATCTCTGTGATTATGTAATAATGTAAGAGAAGATAGATTTTTTATTTTAGATGATTGGTTGTACAAAAATCTAAAACCTGATTCGCTCTTACCTTTTAAATCAACTTGACCATCATCACCACATATAATCATCTTAGATCTTAAACCAACCCTGGTTACAATCATTTCCATTTGATCATTAGTTACGTTTTGAGCCTCGTCAACTATAACACAACTATCAACAAAGGTTCGGCCTCTCATAAATGAAACTGGTACAATTTCTATTTGTCCACTTTCTATATAAGGTTGTACTCTATCTTTTCCATATAAACTATACATGTTTTGATAAATTGGTTGTACCCATGGATCCATCTTGGCATGTAAATCACCAGGTAAAAATCCAATTTCTTCTTTTGAAACTGTTGGTCTTGTTATAATTATCTTTTCATAATTTCTTCTAAATAATCCATCTAAAGCAACTTGGCATGCTAATAGTGTTTTTCCAGATCCAGCCTTACCTGCTAATAATGTAATTGTGTTTGTTAATATTACATCCTTTGCTAGTTTCTGTTCTTCATTTAGTTTTAATTTAAATGTTATTGGATTTTTAGGTTTTCTCTTTTCACGGAAAACTTCATCATCGTAAGTATGTGCAGGCATATTCTTATTTTATTTTTAACCTTTCAACAGGTTATGCTAAAAGATTATGATTTTATCCCCTTACAAAAGGTCTTGAAGTCAATGCTGGCTTCACTACTTTATTAGAAGGTGATACATTGCTTGTTGGTATCACTATAGGATCTCCAACGGGGGTAATATGCGCTGCTTGAATTGGCTCTTCTACAATATCGGCAACTGCATTATCAGTATTAACTGTCTCAGGTGCGATTTGTACTTCTCCAATTGTTGCAGGAAAGTGTTTTTCTGAATTTTTTAGAATATCAATATCTGCTGACGGTTCAGTTATGGTTTCTTTAATTAAAACTTCATCACTAACATATGCAGTTGGTTGATTAGCATCAGTATCTTCAGGTCTAATATAATCAACTAATGATTTAATAAATCCTAATGCAATCAGAGGTAGTATAGCACCACTCACTATTGCTAAAATTCTTTTTTGGTATATTGGTTCTGCCTCTTCTAATCCAAATAATTCAATCCATCCCATATAGTTTTCTAAATTAATAAAAGCATGAAATGAGTTTGCCATCATTTGAAATGAAGTTAATAATAAAAATAAACCCCAAACCATTGTTTTGTTTGTTTTATCTAAAATAATAATAGCAGCAAGAGAAGCGGCTGCTCCTATTTCAAATCCGATTGCTAATGACCATGACATTAAACCATCATGGCTTAAGTCAAAAAATGCAACGGAGTTTATCATTGATATTGTAGCTACTAAGAAGTAAAGGCTACAGAATATACTGATAATTGAAATGTGTAATAATCTTTCTTTTAATGTATTCATAATGTTAAAGCTTTTTAAGAACAGCCATCAGCACAACCATTTGTGTGAATTCGTGATGGTGTTATTCTAGCAACCTGTAAACAAGGTATACCAGATGTTTCCGATGTACCAGCGGTTGTTAATTCGGTTAATAAAATTTCGGCAAATATACCACTTGGGCTTGTTTTGGTACAGGCAGGATCTAAACATAATCTAACCAGACCTTTATTAACAATTTTTTGTGCTGAGTTTGTATATTGTAAGATGGTCATTAATAATCCTTTACACCCAGTAGGAATAGCTGGCCACCAAAAATTAGCTACTGTACAATCAAATTCATTATACAACATAATTTGAATTTCAGTATAAGTAGTTAAGTCGAGAGGTAATCCTGCTTTATCAAAAAACTGTATATCAATACAGCCATTAGTTCCTTGCATTATTACAAGAACACAATCAACTTGAGCGATAATTCTACCACATAAAGTTAATGCACATTTTGGATCTCCGTTTGCTGGTGTTGGTACTCCAGGTATTATAGGTGTATTAGCCACATTTAGTTATCTTTTTCTTCTAGTGCATTGATAGAAATTCTTTCTTTATCAGAAATTTCTTCAATTCTTAGAGTTTTCCAAGCCGGTACTTCTTTAATAAGTTTAATCATTTCGGCTTCATTAATTAATTGTGAAGCTAATGTATCAATCTCAGCATTCATTATTCGTTGTTCTTTTTTAATTAATCCTACCTCAGAATCAATACTGCATGATTTAAAATAAGATAATAGTAATAATACGATAATTACCTTAATACCATGATCTGCAAAAAATTTGTTAAATGTATTCATTTGTTTATTATTTAAATTGTTGTTTTGGTTTTGCTGTGAGTTTCTCCCCTGCTGGAGCTCTGTGATAAACTTGAGTTGACCAGGGGTCCTTATCGGCACATTGGCAAGATGAGATATGCTCCCCGCACCTGGCGCAATCTTCTGAAACATCCTTGAGTTCATCTTCTATTTCTTTTTCTAATTTCTTATCTATTCCGCTATGATCACCTTCTTTATGATCTTTTTCTATTTTATCTCCAGCCTTCTCATGAGATTTATCTCTAACTTCTAAAAGAAAATCTGCGTACGTTCTTATAAACATTGAAATTTGATTTTTTTTATATATTCGGTTCAAGTATGTACTTCTTATGAAATTCTTTTACCAACCCTAAAAACATTTTGCCATATTTAGTTATATCATCAAATGTCATTTCAAAAACTTGTGGAAAACCATCAGCTTCATTACTTATCCAAATTTCGCCACCTTGTGGTTTTCTGTTATGCATTTCCCAATATGCTAATGAGTATGCTGCAATTTGCATTTTATAATTTTCTATCCAATCTTCTCTTTTTGCTTTTTTAGATGATTTAAAATCTAAGATCACTAGATGCCCTTTTTCATTTTCATAAATAATATCTACCCTACCTGCATAACCTCCCATCTGAGGTGAGAATAAGGTATCCTCAATAGACACTACATTGGCAATGCGATCAAAACATTTACCATTATAAAAATTAAAGAATAATTTTCTTCCTATATTTGTTTCTTCTTCAGTAAAACCATTTTCTTTTACAAATGGACCAATAAGAGTTTGTGCATCGATTAATCTTTCTCTAATAGTTTCCTTTGTAGATCCTAAAAAGTATTCACAAAATTGATGCATTACAGTTCCACGATTTGATGAGAACTTAGATATGGCATCAGCCTTTTCATTACCTACTCTTTTTCTCCATGCATCAATACCAGACTTATCAGTCATTGCACCTAAAATTGTTGTTACTGATGGATATTTTTTACCTAATCCAATATTATAGTATCTTTTACCATTTATTGTTTCAGTTGTTGCTAATGATTGTTCTGTAGACATAATCTGTTTATTATTATATGTAAAAATGTAATAAAGTTTAAGACAAAAAAACCGGTAACAATTAAGCTACCGGTTTTAATAAGTAATATGTTATTAGAATTTCATTCCGAAACCTAACATCATGTTTGTTGTTTTTTCACCTGAGTGATAAACAAGTTTTGGTTCTACAAATATTCCTTTATGAACTGTGAACATTTTACCTAAACCTAATGAAAGGTTATCAGTATCAAATTCTGGCATAGCTGCATACAAGAAAATATCTTGTCCTGCTACTGTCATAAAATATCTAGCATGTATATCAATTGCTAAATCTTGAGAAGAGTCAGCTTGTGATACAGCTAATCCAACCATTACTTTATTAGATACTGCGTATCCTAAAGTTGGTTCTACTGACAAATCAGTCCAAGCAACGTTTGCAACGTCTCCTGTACCTACATACCAGTCTCCTTTTACATTTTGAGCTGTTGTGGATAATACCATTCCAACTACTAATGCTAAACTTAAAATTAATTTATTCATCTTTTAAAATTTTTTTTATTATTATTTAATATTCGGGAATTATTCCCTAACATAGAAAACTATTTCCTATGTATGTTGTTAGCCTTTCGGCTCTAAAAAATCCTGTTCTTCTTCTTTCGTTGCATAACCTAAATCTCTCTTGCATACTGAACAATATCTTTTAATAGATTTGTCTCCATTAAAGTTTATGATCACTCCTTCTTTATGACCACAGCTTGTTTGAATAATTTCTTTTTCTTTTTCTAATTCTTTTAATTTATTTTCAATTTTGTTAACATTATTTAAAATACTAGGGTTATCATCTCGTTCCATATTTCTGATATTTTTTCACTGTAAGATTCTACAAATACATAGGCAATTCTTAAAAGAAATACCAGTATTAATGTCTTTGTTAAAGATATAATTAATGGCCATGTTTTAAAATATTCTCTGTCAGGAGATAATACTAAAAGAAATGAATCTGAATCTGGTATAGGTTCAAATTCTGGTGATACATAATCAGCTATTCCTAATTCTAAGAATAATTTATCATGTTCTCTTAATTGCATTAACACGTATCCTTCTTGAGAGACTGGAGTATTTGCTACTTCTTCTGGTAAATTAATAACAGTATAGATTCTACCTACCCAATCAACTCGGAACCCTTTTTCTAAAAGTTTTACCTGGGCTCCTTTAGCAATCTTTTTAATTTTATTCCAGATTACTAATTCTTTATATAATTTTAATATGTACATGGTTTTGTTTGTTAGTTATGTATTTATGCTTCTGAAAATACTTTCATACTTTCTAGTTGTTTTCTGACTATTTTCCTTCCTCTAAAAATCCTGTTCTTAACAGTTTGTAAGTTTATGCCTTTTTCGCTATCAGACATAATGTCTAAAATATCATTATAAGATTTTTTATTTAAGAATCTTTCTTCCATAAATCTTTTATACATTGGAGGTAAAGCCTTTATTGCTTCTGTTGTTAATCTTACCTTTTCAACTAAAAGATGTTCAGCTGCCCAGTAATCATCTTCAGTAGACCACGGCATTCCATTATTAGGTTCTGCATTAGGTAATAAAAATGTTGGTGGATCAATACCTTTATCAGTAAATGCATTCATACTTACTTTTCTATTTCTATATCTAATCCAACCTATGCATTCATTATAAGCAATACGATATGCCCACGTTGTAATTTGATAATCTTCATTATATTGATCAATTTTTAAATACACTGTAGTTAAAGTTGTAGATACAATATCTTCAGTAACATTAGGATCTTTTACAATATTATTTACATATGATCTTAAGCCTGGTCTCATCTTAGCATATAGTTCATTATAAACACTTTCTTTTCTTGTCTTTTTAAACTCTAATGCAAGTTCTTTGTACGTCTTTTTTGTTTTTTTAGCCATTTATAAAATCTTTTAAAGTTAGGTAATTTACTGGTGAATATCCCCAAAAGTCAGTACATACGTTAAATCTACTTTCAATTGTAAGATTGGTTTTATGAGAGAATACTGTATGACCATGCATATGAATAGTTCCAGAATCTTTGCCATTCCATACCGCTAATGGATAATGACAAATAATACTATCAAAATCAATTAATTCAACAATTGATTTCTTCATAAATTCTGCCTTAGGAAATTCATCTATGATTTCTTCCAATGCTTCATCTTGGCTACCTTTTAAAAAATAGATTCTACCATTTAATTTTTTAAGTACCTTACGAGCAGTTGTTGGATCCCATGCAAAATTTCCTAAATGAAATACCACATCTTTTTTCTTTACTTTTTTATTCCAATTTTTAATTAAAGCAGAATTCATATCTTCTACATTATCAAACGGTCTGTTTGCAATCTGAAGAATCTGTGGTCTACCAAACCATGTATCGGATGTAATATAAAAATCTTTTGGTATTTCTTTATTCATATAATTAGTTTACAGTGTATTGTTTCATATAATACAGTATAAATATAAACAATTTAATTGGGATCTGAAAACTTTTTAAGAACTTTTTTCAAATATTATGAAAATCTTTTCTTATCTTTAGCTAAAGTCTTAGCAATTAGCTCTTTTGAATAATTATTTAATTCTTTCATTGACTGAGAATCAATAGGTTTTTTATAAAAGTCTTCATAAATACCTTTGTACATTTCTACTGTACTATCAAAAGGAACGCCTGGTTGAGCATTTGATTCAATAACATAAACTTTTCCATCTTTACTTTTCATTACATCAAAACATATAAAAGGAAACTTTTCATATATCTTGGAAAATCTTTCTAATACTTTAGCATAATCCTTAGGTAAATCTTTTATATCTCTTCTTTCATATTGAAATGACATTTCTTCATTAGCTCCACCTTTACCAGTTTTAGCCTTTTCATTATCTGGTGTTCTTGCCATCCAAAAGATAGGCTTACCATTAAAATTCATAAAACGATGTTCTTCGGCTTTATCAACAAACTCTGAATATGTATCAAAGATCTTTTCATCAGCATCTTCCAATAATTCTGGTTTATCAAATATTTGAATACCCATTCCTGAATGACCTTCTGATGGTTTAGCAATAATAGGAAACTTTAAATTGCTTAATGCTTCATTTTTACTAAATACTGTTTTAGGTATTGCATCATCACCTTCAACTAATTTATGAAATTCCTTTTTAGAACCAGATAATTTAATATCTTTAGGATGATTATAAATATTTTCTTCTTTGATCCTACCTTCTTTTAATAATTGATTAACAATATCACTTTGGTAATTTAATATAGGATAATCAGGATTAATATCAAGCTTATCTATATTATTCTCTGTAATTTGAGTAAAGTATTTATCACCAGCAAAACCTTTATAACTCCACCATCTTTGTCCACTGCTTCTTTTAGTTGCAAGATAAACTTTTTTTAATGCCGAATCATTTGCTGCTGATTCCTTTAGTAAATCTTCTCTACCTAATTGTCTATATACTGCTTTTCTGGTTTTTTCCATCTTTTCAGCATACTTAGGATCACTCTTCTTATTAAAAACTACCTGTTGATTTAAAGATCCAGTTATTTTTCTTAAATCTTTATTTCTAGTTTTAATTAACCATGCGGCCAAATCCTTAATAGAAAGATCTTTAAATCTACCTTCAGCATCTGGTGCATCAGAGTCATGCCACTCTGGTGCTCCTTTAGGTTTTTTCTCTAATAAGAATTGTTCAAAAAGTTTTAGATATTTCAACACGAAGATTTATTTTATTATATATCGTTGCCTCTACTGTTAAGTGCTAACCATTTAAATAATGAATCATCTATTGCATCTGCATTAACATTATGGGAACCTAAATTAATATCTAATTCTAAAAGATTTAAATTATCAGTAGGATGGCCTTTTATGGTAATTAGATTTTTATTTAAAGGTGGATAAGACATATGAGAAAAAGGTGTAGTTAACATTTCTTTTACTAAATTAAAATGTCTTTCATAAATATGTAAAGAATGAACGATATGAGTATAAGAACCCATTTTTAAATCAGGATAAGTTAATCTTAAATGTTTTAACATTTGCTGTTGTAATAAACAAAAGAATGCTACATCAGTTGCTGTACCTAATACTAAATCATTAGATCTCATATCAACTGTAAAGTTTAATCTATTATCTCTGATTTGAAATATACCATTAAGAGTACATACAAAATCTTTATTACCTTTCCATTGGTGTGATGGTTTATTAAAATGAATAATTGATTGCCTTGAGTCTTTATCTTCAATCAAAGAATCTAATGCCCATTGGTATTGATTTCTACCATCAGAAAGAGGTTCGTTAAATATAAGATTACCATAAGCAGAATTTACAGTACCGTCACCATTATCTAATTGTTTCCAGAATTTAGAATACTTACTTATAAAATCAATATCCTTTCTTCCTGTAAAATACCATATAGTTTCACCAGCAATATATTTAAATTGGCTACTTCTTTTTTCATTTTCATAAAGTGGAAAATAAGGATCATCAATAACTAAAGCTGCATTACAAATTTCTTTAATTTCCATACCTCTTGGTTTAGAAGTATAATCAGGATTCTCTAAAGTATCTATTAATGCTTTTTCATAAACTTCTGCAAACGTATCTCCTCTATATGTTCTCATTCTTTTTATTTTTACGAGCCTTGACTCTTTTATACGCTTCTTCTATACAATCGCCATATTCTGTATATTTCCATTGTGGTTCTAGTGCTCTCATTTTTTTAGATTCCTCAAAGACATCATTATTAAGTCCTTCATAGTGAGCATCATACATTATATCTTCAGCTTTTGACATTACTTAAACATGTTTAATTGTTTACTTTCTCCTGTTATTGTATTTTTATGTTTTAGAAATTCTGTTATAATATGAGAAACTTCTATTGCACTCATTGTACCAACATTAATATGTAACTTATTTTTAATAGTACTTAATCGATGAGCTCTTGTAAATCCATCAACCTCAGCTTTAACTTCTTCTTCATTACCATAAAAGGATTTACCATCATCTCTTTTTAATATAGTATGTGGATCATTAGTTAATGTAATTAAATAAAGATCTTCTCTTAATGCCCTTGTATATTTTTTTTCTATATCAAAAACAAAATCACCAGAGTAACCTCGATATAATGGTGAATAAACACTCTCACCTAAATGAGATCTATTAAAAATAAGATTAATGTCTAAATCATCTTTTAAATTTCCAACTTTTGATTTCATCATTAATTGAAACATCGTTTCATATAACTTATTTGAATAGGTTGCATGTTTTTCTTTGTCATCTTTAAAAGGTAATGATGAATAATGAAGCTTATGAAAAACATGATCACTCATATTTTTAATAATTAAATCTTGTTGTGTATCTTTGCCAACATTATCAGTACCTTCTATTATAATAAATTTACTCATTGTTTTATTTTTATATAGTTAAAAGTTAGAATTGTTTATTACAATATCATAATCAGTAAAATTATCAAAATCCAATTCATCAGCAGTAATTCTTCTTTCTATCTTATCATTAAGATCACCTCTTAGTTGTAATCTTTGCTTTCGGATTGCTAAAGGTATATCTAAATAAATGATAGTACAATCTTTTCTATCAATAGGATTAACTTCTGCAACTCCTTTAGGTGTCATTACAAATAGATTACATGTGGTTTTGAATTGCTCATAGCTTGTACCATAAAACCATCCATTAAATTCAACATATTCATACCAATAATTATTATCAGCAAAAGCTTTAAAATCTTTTTCAGATATAAAATAATAATCTTGGCCATCAATTTCCCCTTCTCTAGGAGGTCTAGTTGTATATGATGTACCGTATGTAAAACCTCTACCTTCTAAAACCTTTCTCATATGATCTTTTCCAGCAGCGGCCTTTCCTATTAATATAATTTTATTCATCCGCTCCTACTTCTGCTATTTCAAAATTTCTTTTTAATGTTTCTAAACAATCATCAGCCTCTGCTAACGATCTAGTTAACTTTTCCATTTCTTCTATATGTTGAGGATGTTCTCCTATACCTACAGGATTAGTCATATAGATTGTTAATGTTGCTAATGCAAGTTGTCTTTGTGCTTCAAATTGTGCCTTAAGCGCGTCGTAAATTATATTTTTATTCATATTAATCTGTTAGTAGTTGTGTATGTTCAAAATTATTTTTAATTTGTTCGTTAAAGAATTTACCAATAGAATCTGCTTTACATAAGTTATCATATAATTCAGGTTCTACATTAGCATATTCATATAAAGCTCCACCTGTAAATTCAACCTTAAGCGATTTAGTAGCAAAGTTATAAACGTATTTGTTGATCATTGATGAATCAACAGTTGATGATTGTTCTTGTATCATTTTTAATTTAATTTAATTTTATAAAGTTTTTTTACTTGTTCTATTGTAAGGTTCTTAGTCTTTGCTAACCATTTCCATGCAGCTTCTTCAGACTCAGCCTCCAATGATAGTCTCTTATCTTTATTAATAGAAAAGTTATAAGTGTTCATAAGTATTGGATTTATTTTTATATGTCTTTTTTTAAAAAAGTTTACTTAATTGATGCTTTTAATTTCTTAAGATCAGTTAAGTACATTTCTTTAGGATCAGTACCCTTTAAAGTTTTTAATTCAATAATACAATTTGCCTTTTCTAATAACAGCTTTTCATATCTCTCTTTTGTTAATGAATGAATTGCCATTGATAAAAGATAATCATAAGATCCGTTAACAGTATCATACTTATTTGTTTTAAGATAAGTAACGATGGTTTCTTTAGGTACATTATTTACTTTTAATTTACCTTTTATTATATCATTAATAAATCTAGCTTTATTTGTAACTAAGGCTAATTGCTTTTCTGTCTTATCTATTAGGTAATCCTTTCTGGTTTGGTACCAAGCTAATCTTACAATTACAAAATGCTGTACAATATCTTCAGCTTTATTAAATATCTTAAGTTCGCCATTTTCATCTATCGTTGTTAAATTTTCAGTTTCTTGTGTATTTAACCTAAGTGCATTATTTAACTTACCTTTTGAAACTAAGTCATTTAATATTGACCTTTTAAATTTTAATATGTACTCAATTGTTTCAGAAGAATTATCATCATAGCTTGTAATTACACCCTTTTCCATTAAAAGATTTAAAATCTCTTCATATCTTTCATAAGTATAATTTGGAGGTATTGCAGTTATCTTTACTGTTGTTGTATTAATAATTTTATACTCTCCTTTTATTTTCCAGGTTTTAGGATTTTCCAAATCTCTAGTAAAAGTACCTTTAAATTCCTGTATCCAAGGTGCTAATACTTTCATTCTTTTATTATTAAGAGTAGCAATACATGCATCTACTACATCTTTAGGATTTCTATTTAAAATATTAGTAGCAAAACCAACAGCAATACCAGATGTTCCATTTAATATAACAGTTGGTACAATTGGTAAAAAGAATGCAGGTTCTATTTTTTCACCTTCTTCTATTTTATTTTCTAATAAATCAAAATCCTGATACAATAATCTAAAATTAGGATGTAATTTTGCACTTATGTAACGAGGTGCACCTGCAGCTGGACTTCTTAAAGAACCAAATTGACCTACACCTTCTAATAATGGTAATGAGTTTTTAAACTTTTGTGCCATTCCAACCATTGAAGATTCTAATGAAGTATTACCATGATGATAAAATGCCTCAGCTGCTACCCTACCTGCAAGTTGAAAAAGCTTCATTGGTTTTTCATTACCTGTTTTCCATATTTTATTTGCAATATAAACAACCTTTCTCTGTGTAGGTTTAAGACCGTCTATACAACTCGGTATAGCTCTGTTCTCTACAACGTATCTTGCATACTCTAAATATTCTTTATCAAAAAAGGATGTTACTGTTCTATTGCTCTTCATCTAAAATAATGATTTATTGTTTTTAATTATTATCTCTTCACCTAATATCTTGCCTTTACGAGGAGTAGAATCTTTCGAGAACCATATATCTAAAGTATTGTTAAATCCGTTATCCTTTGTAAGTGTGAATGTTCTCGGGCTTCTAATGATCTCCTTATACTCTGCATCTTCCAATGCGGCCAAACCTTTTTTGTATTCTATTGACCAGCTATTAAGATTTCTTTGTTTGGATTCCCATACCTTATAATCATCATCAGAATAAAAGTTTAATGATTCTTTACCTTTCTTTGCAACCATAAGAGGTGTTTCTACTTTAAGGATCCTACCTTCACTAAATAATTCTGGCCAATACTTACCTAAGAAATTAATTAATAATGCTGCAATAGAGTTACCGTCTACATCAGCATCGGTATACAAAAGTATTTTACCATACCTTAAATCTTTAGGTTCATGACCGATCTTTAAACCCATAGCAGCCATCATTGATTGTACCTCTTTATTCTGTACAACCTTAGATGCAGGCAATTCTCTAACATTAATAAATTTACCTCTTAGTGGGAATGCTCCTTGATATTGTGGTTCTCTGTATCTTCTAAATGCAGATGATGCAGAATCACCTTCAAATATTGCAAGTGTACATTTTTCTCTATCACCTCGTTTCTTTGCATCTATTAATTTAAGAACTTTAGTTTTATCTAAACCTTTATTTAATTTTCTAAGCTTTGCTCTTTCATCAGCTTCCTGTTTTCGATTAATCCAATCTAAAACAGATTCTATAATTTCAGAATTTAAAACTTGTCTTAAAACCTTTTCACTTAATACATGACTTGTACCAAAATCTTTTGGTGGAGTTATTAATTTTTCTTTAGTTTGAGAAGAGAAAGATGGATTAATAACAGTACAATTAATAAACAGATATAAATGCTGTCTTAATTCAGAAGGTTTTACATCTACGCGATATTTTCTTTTTATTTTATCTCTAAGATAAGATGTAATTTGCCAGTCTATATTATTAACATGAGTACCACCATCTTTAGTTTCAACAGAATTAACAAATGATATTGCCTTAAAGCCAGTTTTTGAATGACCTATTCCAATTTTCCAATGTTCTGATTGATCATAAAATACTGGAGTTACATAACGACTTGCATAATCTTTAAAAGTTTTAAAGGCAATCGGTTTATCATTTAAAAATATTTTAAGAGTTGGATTACATGCAGCAATATCAATAAGTCTTTTAGTTATCATTAAATAATGATTCTTATTAATACCTTTTAAACCAAATCTTTCAAAATCAGTAAGATATGTTATTTTAGTATATGCAGTTTTCTTATTGGTGATTTTTGCCTTAGTCCTTTCAGACATATTATTTTTAAAGGTTTGTGCAAAATGTTTTTGCCCATCACAAGTTTCAATTATAAATTCTTTACTGAATATATTTGTTAATGTACTACCTACACCGTTTGTTCCAACAACAACTCTATCTTCAGTATCATCAAAATTACTACCTGCCTTTAAATTAGAAAATATCATTTCTGGTACCCACTCATCATACTCTTTATGAATCTTTACAGGTATACCTCCATTATCCCATATAGAAATTAAACCAGTAGACATATCTATATCTACTTTAACTTTATTAAGCTTAGTATTTCTTTTATGTTCATCAACAGAGTTAGAAACTATTTCATCAAACAGTTTAAGGAATCCAGGATTATAAGTTACTTCAGTAAGTTGAAATTGATCTTTACCTTTCATAGGTAAAAATACTTCTTCGGTATGTGGCTTAATAGAACCTACATACATACCTGGTCTTAACAATACATGTTCTGTATCTGTTAACTTTTGGTATTTCTTTTCAATACTTACTGCCATATTTTTATTTTTATATAGTCAATTTTACTATTTGTTTACCTGACGGATCTTTTAAGATTAACATTAAGAGAATGCAAATAAACATCTAGCCTATTTTTATTTCTTGTTAAACTCCACTTGGTTTTAAAAATAGATATAAGATTTTTTAGTGAAGGGTAATGAATAAGCTTATTATCTTTATTCCTTACTGCCTTTATTACATAATCGTAATCTTCTTTCATATCAGATTGCACGGTGTCTTCTTTTAGCATCCCACTGTACCTTTTTTGTTTTACCTAACATAGCTAACTTATCAACCTTTTGATTAAAGTTATTTCTAGCGTCGTTTACCTGACTGTTTTGGCCATTGCTAGGGTTTTGATCATTCGTACTCATAATTACTTATTTATTTTAATTCGTCTTGTTCAGGTTGGTTATGCCTGGAATAATAACCATAATTTTCTTCTTTACTTTTTTTAGCGCTGTAACCTATGTTCCACACTAAACCTACAATGTAGCTAGTAAATATTACTGCTCCTACTATAAACATTACAATATTCATGATGCGCGTCTTTGTCTAATTGCAATTGCAAATAATAATATTGTTCCTGACCAATGAGCAGAATATTGCGCTTCGGCAGTATAACCAAATAATCCTAATCCTATTGAATATAGCATTGCTATAAATCCTATAATAATTGGATACCATGTACTTAAAAACTTCTTCATAATCTATATATATTTAATTTTAATTGTTGTGGAGAATAACGGAGTCGAACCGTTGACCTCCTGCGTGCAAGGCAGGCGCTCTAGCCAGCTGAGCTAATCCCCCTTTTTAATAATATTGAGCGAAAGACGGGATTCGAACCCGCGACCCTCAGCTTGGTAAACTGATGCTCTACCGACTGAGCTACTTTCGCATTGTGGAGGTGGTGGGATTCGAACCCACGTCCAATAAGTATCCTTAAAAACATTTCTTACAGCTTAGGATAAGTTTCTTTAAACTTCCAAAATCAGATTTTGATGTTCCATGGCCACAAAATCATAAAGGCTCTATTGGTTGTAATGTTTAACGGGTACATTACTAAACCACATCTTGCTTCCTTTTACATCTCGATTATTTACAAGCATACTAATAATATGATGAGCACTGCTTACCTACTTAGGCAGCCATTGCTAACTCAGCGTTGTCGGCTAAGATTGATGTAGGTCATCACCCAGTACTGTAGTTTTTATCTCAATCCAATTGTCAAAAACCGGTCACCCCCAATAAATCAAAGAACGTAATTATAATCTTTATATATTATACTCAATTTTTGGATGTAAATGAAATCCTCTTTTTAATTCCTCATAACCTTTCTTTGAACCAAATCTATTACCTGATGCTATATGCCATCTAATCTTTTCAGTTTTATCATATTCACGATATTCTTTATAGTCGTAGATAGTAAATGGAGTTCCATCCTCTGTCATCATCTCCCATTCATTTTGAGTCTTTTCATCAACATCTGGATCTGTGTACATTACTGGGCCACATACTTTTTCTATATCTTCCATTGCTGCTTTAAAATCATGGTTATGAAAAGTAAGGTTCTCAGCCAAACTCGAATTTTCTAATCTATTCATCTTATCTTTATGTTTAGTATATTATAATAATAACAAATCTTTTCTATTTCTGAAAGATTAATATGGCATTTCTATATTTTTATTTTCTTCAGCTTTAAACTTAGCAATTAATTTAGTTAATATAATCTTAAGCTCTTTAGAAAATTCGCCTTTTTCAATTATCCATGTAAGATAGTTAAAATCGTTTTCAAATATTTCTCTAAAAGGTTTTCCTTTATGTTTACCAAAATTAAATACAATAGTTCTTTTACCGTCTACATCAGCAAATTTTAATTTACCACCTAAATCAACCTGATCAGCTCTACGAGTATTTACTTCCTTATCTATTTCTTCTGCAGTATCAGCCATTTGGTATACTTCTCTTTGTTTTTGAAATATTTCCATTGTAGCTCTAACATCAGCCTCAGCTCTATGCGCACCTTCTAAATCTTTACCAGTATACTTTTTGTAAGTACTAGTTAAATCTCTCTTTTCATAATTGCTATAAATAAGGAAAGGATCCATTACTGCTCGACCTCTATGATTAAATGCTATACCACATCTCATAAATTCCTCACATAAGAATGGTACATCAAAGAATAAGGCATTATACCCTCCTAAGTCGCAATCACCAATAAAATCGTTTATTTCAGATGCTATCATTTCAAAGGTAGGTTTATCCTTTAACATCTCTAAAGATATGCCATGCTTTTCTTCAGCTTCGGCTCTCATCTCTACATTACCTGGGTTTACTAATTGATTATAAGTCTCAATCTCATTACCGTCAAAATCGGTTTTAATCATGCATATCTCTATGATACGATCTGATGATGTACTTATTCCTGTGGTTTCTAAATCAAACCAAACTATATTTTTCTTCATACTATACTTTTTTACCTTAACTGTTATATAATTTATATAGCTAAAGTTAAAGTTAGTTTTAAGAAATTGTTAAGTAAGTGAAATAATTATATTATTAACAGTATCGCCTTCTGCAATCTGCTCAATTAATTCCATTCCATCAATGACATGACCAAATGTTGTATGACCTGGGTCTAAATGTTGAGTTGTTCTTCGGCTTAAGCAAATAAAGAATGCACCCATTGCAGTATGCGGTGATCCAGTATTAGCAGCACTTAAAACACCATAAGCATGAAAGTTATTATTCTTTTTTCTTCTAGGCATTTCTAATTCATCATATAAGTATGGATAATCACCATTGGGGAGATCACCTTCTTTGTTCTTTGGGCCTAGCTGTACCATGAAGCCTGGTATAACTCTATCAAAACTTTGGCCATTATATTTACCATCCTCTGCTTTAGCAATAAAATTTCCAGTGTTTATTGGAGTTTCATCATAAAGACGGAATGTAATATCTCCTTTATCCATTTTAAAGGTAGCGGTGTATTTAGTATTCATGTTTATTTATTTAGTGATTAAGAATATACAGAACCGTTTTGTCCAGTATCTAAGTTTGAAATACCAGTAGTTATACTTACAGGTAATTGTTTCAGTGTAGAATTCAATGCTATTAATGTAGTATTTAATTTTTTAAAGTCAGCACTACCAGAATCACTAGATGGTGATTTTGAAGTATTACCTGTTAATGAATCTATTCCTCGACCTATTGCTCCTTTAAGGCCACCTCCAGTGTTAGGAGATTCAGCCATTATATCTCTAATTTCTTCAACTGCTCTTGCTAAAGCTACATAACCATCTCTTCTTCTAGGTAACTCGGAACCAGATTTAAATAAATCACCAAAGGCAACTGTCTTTTCAATATCTATTTTATTAATTGCATCTGCAATTTTAGTAATACCATCTGCCGCCTTATCTAATAATCCTTTTTCTGCTACATCTCCTAATGTTACTATGAATGATTTAAAGTCACTTAACTGCGTAGAGATAAATGGATTTGATGCATATAACGTTGCAAACGAAGTTCCAATAGAAGTTAATAATCTTCCAATTGATTTTGAAACCTTTTCAGGTTTTAATCCATCTTGTGAAAATGCTTTAAGTCCACCGGCTATATCTGTTAATGCAGCACCTGCACCATCAACGGCATCAATACCTTTTTCAACTAAATTTTCATCCCAGCTAATTAAACCAAAGAAACCAGAATCTTTTTGTTCCATTCCACCAACAGCAGCAAATGCGTTACCTACCATACCTATTACGGCTTTAATCTTTCCAGCAACTGCTTTTGGATTTTCAATACCTGCAAAGGTACTTAAACCTCCTGCTATTTTACTTAATTCATCGCCTGCACCTTGGACTGATTGTATACCTTCTTGTACTTTATTCTTTTTAATTCCAAACAAAGATCCAAAGAAACCACCAGCTTCTACATTACCTTCTGTTGCAATAGCTGAAAACGCTTCTTGTACAAAACCAATTGATTTAGATATAGCAGCACCAACTACATCAAAATCTACTTCAGAGTCAACTAATTTTTGAAATTCAGTTAAACCAATTGCAATATCCTTTAAAGCCGAGCCTGCGCCTTGTACCGAAGCTAAACCTTCAGCTACCTTATTCTTTTTAATTCCAAATAAAGATCCAAAGAATCCACCTGCATCAACATTACCTTCTTCAGCAACGGCAGCAAATGCTCTTTGTATAAATCCAACTGTTTTAGCTATAGCATCTCCTAATACGACAAAGTCTACTTTACTATCTACTAATTTTTGAAATTCAGTTAAACCTCCTGCTATATTAGTTAATGCCTTACCTGCATCCATTACAGAACTAATACCTTTTTTAGTGGCATTAGGACTAAATGCATTTCCAAATACTGAACCAAATATACCTGTTGGTGTTGCAGCTTCACCACCTGCTTGCGCAAATGCTGTACTGATTCCTGATAATACTGTTGCTAATTGTAAACTTTCATCAGAAGTCCAACCTAATTTTTGATATGCTTTTAAACCTTTTGATAATACTATTAATGATAATCCTGCTGCACCAAATCCTGCGGCTGCTGCTATCATTTTAACAGAATCAACTGCTCCAGTTAAAGCTCCACCAATAGAACTAAAGAATCCACCAACACCACCTCCACTAGGCGGTCCTATAAATGCTGCTTTTACACCAGCTAATGTAGTAGTTAATTTAAGAGCATCATCTTCAGTAAAGTCAACCTTTTTAATTGCTGTTAATCCTGGGGCAAGTGCCAATAGTGCAACACCTATAGCGGCAAATGCAGCTGCACCTGGTATAATAGCTACTGCACCAAAACCGGCAGCAGCAAACAATAATCCCATTGCTGTTAATAATGCAGACTGTATACCAATATCTTCTAATGTAGTATCTTTAGTTGCCTGTGCAAATGGTATATAACCTATTCCAAATACTAATAAACCTAAACCCATAGAAGCTAATGAAGCTGCACCTTGAATAATTAAACTAAACGCAGAACCTAAAATAGCAGTTACTATACCAATACCTACTAAGACTCCTGCTTGTAACGCAATAGCTTCAGGTGTTGGTGCTGTCTTAGCAACAGCGAATGCAAATAGAGCATAACCTAAACCAAATATAACTAATCCTATTCCCATCATTGCTAAAGCAATAGAACCGTTTGATATCTGTTTATCAAATAATCCTAATAAAGCAACAGCACCACCTATTAAAACTAATGAAGCAACCATTCCTACTAATATAGCAGGTGCCATTAAAATAAAGAATGTAGTTAATGCAAATAAAGCTAAGCCTACTGCAAATGATTTCAAACCATCACCTATCGTATCCAATGCTTTTGAACCTTTGGCTATTTGTTTTTCACCCATACCTAGTAAAAGGAATAGAGGAACTACTAAAGCAGTAGCTATGTATAATAATGGAAGACCTATTGCAGCTGGTATTAATAAAAGAGCAGATAGAGCTAAGGCTTTAGAGAATTTCAGAATTGAATCACCTATAGTCATCATAGCGTTAGCACCTGCATTCATTTTCTTTGGATCTGATTTAGACCATAACTCTATTTGAGTTTTAACAAAGTCATTATACTTCTTAATAGTCTTTACAGGAACTAGCATAAAGATTAATAAACCTTTAGCCATATCGACAGTACCAGCACCTAACATTTTAAATGCATTACCACCATCAACCATTCCTTTTGAACCCTTACCGCCACTACCGCCTAATAAACCAGCAAGACCACCACCAGAGTCTTTTTTCATTAACGCGGTTTGTATTTTTAATTCTTTTAGAATTTGTGTTTGTACTGCACCACCAGATGATTGGCCAGTAGATGCAACAGCTACAGTTAATGCGTCTAATGATTCTGCGGTAGATTCTGTCGCAGCCTGGATCTTAGTTAAAGGATCCATTAAGTCTTTTAAAGTTACAACAGCCATTTAGATTTTATTTTTAAAATTTAGGCATGGAGATTTTTGGCATTGTAGGGGTTTTAAATTTACTAGCCATCCCATCCATATTGTATTTATCGTTGGTGTCTTTAGTATTTTGTTGCTCTTGCTTATTGCGCTCTTTCAACAAGTCATTATAGATTTCTAATGTGTACTCATATTCATAGAAAGGAAGCAAATCCAACTCTGAAGGTTGGAGATGCAACTTTTCTAATAATAATACTCTAACTTTAAAGAAGTTCAGTAGAGATATCTGGAATAAGGAACAAAGCCTTGATACCGCCGGGAAACGTTAGCGGAACGGTGACCCCCTCACCGCAGCTTTTACATGGAAATACCATCTCCGGTTTAACACCGACTTTCATATCTTCAGCTAATCTGTAGACAATTGTATATTTTGTAGCATCCCATCCTTGAAAAGATGTAATCTTAGAGAATATATCTTTTTCATTCCAACCTCTCCATTCTCTCTGTAGATAAGGTAAGATAGCTAGAGTAGATTTATCCCAGCTTTGGTTTTTCTCTTCTCTATCTCTGATATAATCAGTTATCGCCCTCATTACACCTATTGTCGGTGGAGCCATTTTAATAATACCATAATTTTTTGTTGCAACCGAATAACATTTATCAGCTTCATCATAGTATTTTTCAAATCTTTCTACAACAGAATTAAACTGTAAATTATCTGTTCTTAATTCTACAGATTCTTGAGAATTACAACTAGAAGTCTTACATGATTTTCTACTTATTGGCATCATTAATGTTTGCTCACCAGTTTTAAAGGTTAACTCTCTAATTGATAGTATTAAATAAATTCTATCTTCTTCAAGAATATCCTTATAAGATCCTCTTTGCGTACCATACGTTACTTTAGAACATGATACTACAATGTTATTTAAACCTTCGTCTACTTCCTTTAGGTTATTTTCATCAATTGTAGAAAAGGTTCTAACCTCAGCAACCTTTGCAGGTCTAATATGAATTTCAAAATCTTCTCTATAAAATTTACCTTTTGACGGAAAGCTGTTAAGATCCAAACGAGTATAACCTACCATTGCATTTAATCTCTGAACTTCAGGATCATCATTAGTAACTTTATTCATTTGTCTAGCAACATCAACCTTTCCTAAACCTGTAACTACATCTCTAGGAGTTTCTGTAGCTTCTACTGGTATACCTTCAGCTGCTGCAAATTCCTTCTTAATATTTTCTTCGTGCTCTGACATTATTTAATTGTTTTTTATTAATTTTTTCTCTGTGGTTGTTTCTTCAACTATATGCTCTACTATTAACTGTCTAACATATCTTGAAATGGCAACAGGTTTAATTCTATTTTCCATTGATTTTTGTATAATAATTGCATTAAGACTATCTTCATCACTAGGAGTTAATAATACTTGCAATTTTTTAGTTAATCTTTTTCTTTGTGGAATAAGCTCCTGTACAGTTTCATTAAAACCATATTTAGGATTATCAGATTTAAATTTATTAATCCAATGCTCTACTCTTTTTAAAACATCACTTAACGATTCATCAGCTTTAAAGACTTCCATAACTTCTCGCTTAAATGCTCTAGTTCCAAAATCCTTTACTGCTCGTTTAATGTATTTTCCTGTACCAAAGTTATTAGGGTTATCGTTTACTGAATAACCTATATAAACTTTGTTTGTTTTTTCTTGTTGTAATTTATAGATAATCATGTTTCTATATTATATAATTTATATTATATATTAAGGCGAAGGTAAAAAAACTGGGATAGCTATAAAAACAATCCCAGTTTATATTAAATTAATTTATATTACGATCCTACGTTCTCTTCAACCCAATGATCACAACGATAAGTCATTGTTAAATCAACTGCGTCTGGAGTAGTATAGTTTAGTTCATCCACAAAATCCATTTGCAAAATTGGGAATACATCTTTAAATGTAATCTTTCTGAAAATATCTCCTGCTCTATTATATTGAACAATTATCATACTACCTACGTAATCTTTCTTTAATCCCATTTCACCAGTTAATGGATCATAGATTATATTACTCCAATTACGGAATGTATTATAGATATAGTTTTCATTAGCTTCATTCAAGTTAAGACTGAAGTTAAGAGCTAGATCAACAAAAGTTTGACCTGGCATACCTGCGTATGACCTATCGGCAAATTTATATTTTTGACCTACTGGATCAATCGATGGGTTTAAGTTATTTAAACCTCCAATTGAGTTTACTTGCTCTAAGATAAGTCCTGTATCATCCCCTAATGGTGAAAATACAGTTACCTCAAAAAGGTTCGCCTGTATAGGTTCGTACCTTTGGCTACTGGCCCTTGACTGGGTATAATGTGGTAACGGCATAATTTATTTTGTTTTTTTATATATTCGTCTTAACTAACCTCTTATTGGAAGTTTCCTGTACTAATTGCACCGGTTCTTAGAATAGTTGTTCTTTGTACAAGAATTTCCATTCCTCTTACTGGTTCAATATATGTATCTAGGATACCTACATTCTGATCAATAACTTCTGGTGTATTATTAGTTTCATCCATTATATTTCTATAATCAAAAACTCCATCATCATTTTGAACAGTTGATAAGAAATTATCAGCTAATGTTTTTATCTCTAATCTTGTTTGAGCTGTATTAAATTCAAATAAGTAGTTTTTAAGAATTGCATCTATACCATCTTGGATATAAATTACAACCTCTCTAACGTTAATAGAACTTAAAGCAGATTTTGGAACCTGTTGAGCAGTTTTATTTGCAAATATAGTTGGTCCTGTTCCACTTTGGAATACAATTGGATTTAATCCGAATGGTTCCAAAAAGTTACGATCTGTTGTATCAAGATTTATTTCTAAACCTACAACCCCATTTCCACCAATAACTCCACGTCTTACACCAGCCACGATTGACCAAGGTAATGCGTTTTCATATTTAAGTATAAAATTATTAGATACGTTTGCAGCAGGAGGTACGTTTATATTCTTACCTAAATCTCTAACTGTTACAAATGGATAATAATATCCACCATAAGAACCATCGCTTGTTGCTGATGGTAACGAATATCTAATCGTTGGGTTTTTACTAAGATCTCCACCTTCTGCAATAAACTTAGAAGATAGTTGGCCAGTTATTGTTGTAAACACTGGATTTGTATTAGTTCTAAAATCTTTTGCTGATGGTGCATTAACAATTGCAAATGCATTTTTCCTTGCTCCACATAATTTAGTAAATATAGATTTACAATTTGCTTCTATACCATTTCCGAATGTATCTACTAAATAACGGAAGTTAATAGTTTCTCTATCAGTTAAGGCGTTAGCTAATTGTGTACCTAACAGAATTGGACTTAATATTTCATTTTGTCTTGAATTAGTACCATTTGGTAATTTAGTTAATGGATATGCATATCCAGGTAATTCAAAGATATTTAAAAAATCTATCCATCTGTCAATTGGTCTATATAGTTCCACGTATAATATAGAGTTTACAGTATTAATATCAATCTCTGATTGAGTTGTTACTAATACACCAGATCCAGCTGCAGGAATTGATAATGGAAATTCAGCAGGAGTTGCTGTTCTTACAGAATTAATTCTTGTTAATCTTGATGGCGCCGTTGAACTACCTTCAGAATGTACTAAGTAATTTCCTACGATTACTTTTGCAATTTGAGGGTTTGTTGAATCTATTACAACTTGATTAGGTAAGATAGCAGTTTCTTTATTAGAATCACCTAAAATAGCTATTGTTAAATTATTTGATCCTTTTAATGTTTGTACGTTTAAAGTATTTGCTGCTACTGCAACTGCCTTAGATGTTAGGAATAATCCTGCACCATCTAAAGTAAAATTAGCATGATCTTGTAAAGTTGTAAAATCAGCATCTTGGTAAGGTATTATTCTTACAGCAGATGGAAAATAAGCTGAATCAGATATTGCATAAGGCGTTCCTGCAGGAGTTCCTGTTGGAACAGCACTTGGAATAAAACCATATGTTGTAGAAACAAATCTTAAGAATGATGTTTGTTGAACTCCACCTACATTGTAAACTGCTTCATCTCCATCGGTTAATGTTCCTATAGAAAATGCAGCTAATGGAGCAGAACCGTAACCACCTATAATACCGGCTGTTGCGTTTGCTAATGGAAATTCATCAGCTATAAAGTCAATTGCAGATTCATTTACAAATGTATATGTTGCTTTTAACATTATTGCTGGCGTTATACCTCCAACTGCTGAAACTTGTATACTTGTAACAGTACCACCTGCGGCAGCTGCTGTAACTAAAGTAACTGGAACCCAAAATGTTGTAGCCCCTACTGTTCCTTGTATAAATGATCCTACTGTTGTAGCAGTATTTGCTGTCATAGTTTTCATTGCAGTAAATATTGCATCTTTAGCAGCATTTGAATTTGTTGCTACTATTTGTACGTCAGTTCCACCAGATATTATTGATGTTGTCATAGTACTAGTCGTAACAGCCGCTACAGTTCCAGCTTCTACCGTTCTAGCATAAGCTAAATCAGAAACGATTGTTCCACTATATGATAACATATTAATATCAGTTTGAGAACTTGCAGTTTGAGTATATTCAAGATTATGTCCTATTAGATCAATTCCACCAGCAACACCATCAATAAGTATATCTCCACTAAATAAATCTTCATTTACAGTACAGAATAAACCAGTCGATGCAGTATCAGCATTAATAACTTTTTCAACGAAAAGGTTATTACCTAATAGATCTACAAAATCAGGAATTAAACATGCAGTATAAGTTGCAACTAAGTTTACTTCCGGTTCATTAAAAAATTGTGCAATTTTTGTATCAGTAGCATCGTTATCTAATACTCTTCTTTTTAATCCTTCTGTTGCACTAAAATATTGTTGGAATGTTGGATCTGATTCAAATCTTTTATAAGGTTCAACATCTGCAAATTTACCACCAAAGTTACCGTCTATCACAAAGACGTCAACAAAGAAGTCAGATATTAAACTATCTTTATCCAAAAAGCCTGGTACATTAGCAGAACCATACCATTCTTCAACTGTTACTTGGTAAGGTAAAACATTTCCAGGTGCAGATTTTTTTGCAATTACAGATATAGGATTTTGTCCTAAATTAACAATATCAAAGAAATCATTTACTTTATCTGAACCTAATACGCTAGTGTTAGCGTTCATGTTAGTTAAGAATGAATCAGTATCTGGATACCAGAATTTGTCTGTATTATAAAACTTACTGAATTCATAACCGTCTGCTCCAGAAGGATATCCTAAGTTACGTTGAACATCTGGCGTAGCCGATGTTGCAAACCTATTAGCATATACTAAATCAGTTGAAGTTAATGTAAGTAAATTTAGTGCAAGAATTGGTCCTCTTTCCAATGCTGTCAAGCAGCTTCTGTGGAAAAAAGAATCTTTTCTTTCTAAGGTTCTATCAATATCACCATATACTTGCTTAAAGAAAGCTGTATCTGGAATAAAGACAGGAGTATTAAACGGGCCTGTCCTAGAGAAACCGACTATAAGTCGTGTTTGATTTGCAGGAATACTTACTACTTGACTTTTGTCAAATTCGAAACGATATGTACCTGCAGCTTTAAGAGAAGCGATTTTTGGATCTAGTGCCATCTTGTATTATATTTTTTTTGTTTATTAGTTTTTTTATATATCTACCAAGTATCTACTTTTTATACTAAGTCATAGATATCAAAATTCAGATTCCCACCCTTTGAATCTTTTTCTAAAATTTCTTCAATTTTAATTTGTATGCTTGGATCTATTACATCATAAATCTCCTCAACAAAATCAGAGAAATCTAAGGTAGTGAAGAACTCTGAACTGTTTATACAAGTCATAATTAAATCATCATTACCTAATTGCCCTGCATATGAACCGTTAGGTAGCTTTCCAAATGTAGAAGATTCTTTTACAGTTTCTTTATCAAATATTTGAATTTTATTTTGCGAAATGTATTTTTTAAAATTTTGACAAAAAATTGGTTTATTGTCTTTCTTTACCTTAAGGCCAAATTGTTTTATCTTAGCATCTACTCTGTGTTTAAATTTAACGATTGATTCTTCATCAAATTCATTTCTTTGAGGAAATACTGTTTCCATCCTTTTTATTAATTCACCACCAAACATATTCCATTCTATAATTAGTTTTACATTTTCTGAGAAAAATAAATCAAATGATAAAATATACAATGATTTTGCAAATTCTTCAATAGTATGAGAATTACTTCTAAATCTACCTACTTGGCTTATTCCAAAAAAGTCAACAAAACTTCCTGGTGTTGTTACACCATTCCAATCTTTAAAATCTAGCATTTTTACTTGAAAGATATTAATAACAGAATAATCACCACCTACACCTTCTGCAATATCTACAGAGAATACCCAATAATTATAATCTTCTTCAATTTCATCTAAATTAAAACCTGGCTTCCATAATAAACCAGAGTAATCAATTTCAGCATCATCAAATTCTGGTATTTCTTTATGTTCAAATTCTATTTGATTTTCAGTAAGCTTTTTTAAACTAGCGGCCCCTAATAATAAAGAAGAGCCTGCTATAAATTGATTTCCGTATTGTCTGTTAAAAGCTTCATCACTACCTAAATTAGCAATTTCTTGTTGTGCCCATTTATCATCCCTACCTGGAACATCCCACCAATCAACTCGGAATGGTGTATACTCACTTAACCCTTTATCAGCGGCAGTATAAATATCATAAAATTTATTAAAGCCATTAGGTGTACTGGTAATTATTACTTTAGAATTAGTTGATGCTGAAACTGTAGGATATACATTTTCATAAAAAGTATCTACAAAATTTGCAGGTATATGGGCAAACTCATCCATAAATAATAAATGAATAGTAAAACCAATTGCTGCTTTCTTAGTTGTAGTTTGACCTATGATCCTACAACCATTATCAAACTTGGAGTTAAACACATCCCATTTAAGAGTACCGGGCTTTATAAAGAAGGGTAAATGTTCTAATATAGTTTTACCTTTATCAATAATTTCTCTTGTTGTAGCACCCTTATTTGAAAGTATTAGCGAATTTTTATCAAAGTTAAATACTGAATACCATGCAATAAAAATAGATGAACATATAGTTTTACCAACTTGCCTACTTGCAAGACAAACATTAAATCGCTCTGCTTGAAATTGCCTTAGCATTTCTTCTTGGTAAGGTCTTAGATTAATTGTCTGTAAACCATGATCTGTCATTACAGTACAATAGGTATTAGCAAAGTATACAATATCTTTTGCGCACCTTTTGATTTCTCTTAATTCATCTGGTGTATAATTAAATACAATGTTTCCTTTTCTTAGATTAGGATTACCTTCATAGAATGGCGTGGACTTAGGCTTATAACCTTCATCAATAGCTAGCATTAATTGTTCCACTTTCTTTGAAGTCCATGAAAATTGTTCTTGGCCTTTAGATATCTTTAGTTCAAATCCTGCTGATTCTGCTTGTGGTTTAGCCATCGTTTTCCTCTAGTATAGCAATAATTTCATTAATGTGGATTATCTCGTACTCAATATCATCCAATGTTGTTATTGTACCATTGCCTATATTTTTTAAAATAACATCGCCTTCTTTTAAATGCTCAGCTTCACCGGCATTAATAACCCTAGCCTTTCGGTTATGTTTTTCCTTAGGTATAATAATACCTGATGATGTTTTTTGTTCTTGCTGCTCAATTTCTTGAATTAGCAAATAATTATTCTTCATTTTCATTTCCATCGACGTCTTGTATATCTTCTTCGTTAATTGTATCTTGTAAAGCTCTCATTAAATCCTTTGTCCCTCGAGATTTAATACCACTTTGTTTATTGGATGATGAGGAGCTTTCAGTATTATGGTAAATATCAACATCACGTGATATCTTTTTAGCATTTTCTTCAATTGCCACCATATACATTGTTTGACTTTTAATAATATCCAAAAGAGTTCTTTGTAAATCACTAAGTACTTCAAACATCCTCGGTGAAACATCACCTTCATGTATAGTTTCCATTAATAAGGTAATTGCTATTTCACTATTTTGCATCTGTCTTATTAACATAGATAATGCAGATTCATCTAATTGAGCCTTAGCTCTAATATATTCATGCTCTGCAATAATCTCTTCACTTAAATAAAAAGTTAATAGACTATTCATTACCTTTTCAGCCTTATTCTTAGCCCTAACTAATTGAGCACCTTGTCCACTATCACTACTGACAGGTTTAAGGTCTAATTGGTTTTCTCCTAATCCTTCTACCTCATCAGGTAAATCATTTAAGAGATCTCCTAAACTATCACGAAACTTGTCTTTCGATGTTTCTTTCATATAACTAAATTTATAATATATATTCCAAGTTACCTTGGGTTAGTAACGGTTGGTAGTAATAATTCTGGTGAAGCATTATCTAATAATAAAGCTAAATGAGAATCTTTTACTACATATTGACTTAAAATTAATTCTTGTAATCCTTCTTCTATCGGTTGGCTCCATATTCTAATGTTAGTTAAATCAGTTTGGCAACCTAATAATTTCCATGCATAACCATCAATCATTCCTGTTTCTGGTATTGTTTTAGTCTCAGTAAAAATCCTTGTAAGATCAGAGGACTTTTCTGGATTAATTGATCCTGCTACATCTTTAGCATTATATAAGAATAATGATAATTGTTTAGCTAAATTATTTAAATTAATAGTAGCAGCATACCATTTACCTTTATTTAATGCTACTGGAGCTAAGGTTGCTTTTGATAAATCATACTTATAATAATTGTTAACTCCTGAATCCTTTAAACTAATTATAAACCAGTTTAAAGTAAATGTAAAGCTTGCTAGTACTGTTGTAGGATTTTGGTCTGTATCATATTGTAAAAAGGTATTGCTTATTTCTTTAGCAAATTTTGCTGTTGCTGTAATTGTACTATCTATATAAGGAGTATCTAAAGTTAAAGTGTTAGTAGCTGTATCAACTGATTTAACTCTTTGTATACCATTATACGAAGTAGTACCACTTACATTAATCCAATCACCTACTTTTATTACATCGGATGCTGGTGCAGTAGGGAAAACGTTTACATTTGTAGTTAAACGAAGCATAGGATAGGTTGCACTATTAGATATTGTATCGAAAACTAGATTCTTTTGTACTGCTGTAACATATTGAGGCCTAAACCAGAATGTAAAAGCTCTATTTTCAGTATTCGTCCATCCACCTTTATAACGATATTTAACAGCAATTGATGGATCTGCATTATATGCATTAGTTAATGTTCCTAGTGAATAATGATATTTAGAAATGATTGTCCACTGATTGTAAACATTCTCTTCTTTAATAGTCATCTTTTTATTTAAAGCTCTTCTTACATAATCATTTGCTTGGCTACCTATAGTATTATACTCATTAGGTTTTCTAACATCTTTAAATTCATTTTCTCTTTCAACTCTAAACTTTTCTTCAACATTTGAAACTAAGGCTTCAGTAGAAGCTTCAGCTGCATCTCCTAATACAGTATCTTCATAACCAACATTCGTTCTTTGTTGGTACGTAACTAAACTTACTCTCCAATAAGATCCAGTATACATAAAATCATCAGCTTCTGCTATTGCATCAACTTCATACATCCTATTCATAAATTGTTTAAAATATAAATAGTCTCTCATTTGCGGTTTAGAACCTATTCCAAAGATTGCTTCGAATGCAGACTTAACAATATGAATTTCAAATTGAACAGGAAAATCCATCATTAATGGATTAAAGGCAATATCCCTAGTAGGTAATTCATTATCAGGAATTAATATCTTAACTTCACCTTCTTTTATAACATCAAATAATGAATACTCTTTTAAGATAACATCTCTACTTCTTTGATCTGCTTTAGTTTTGTAATAGTCAACACAAAAACCGAATAGATTAGATGCCATTGCAGACAACTGAGTATACATTTGACCAGCTCTAGATATGTCATATGGATTCCAACCACCATCACAGCAATCAAATGCTAAGTTTAATGCGCCTGAACAACCGTCAACTCCACCACAATCAATTTGTGGTATTTTACATATTACTCCACCATCAGTAACAATCTCTAAAGCAATTGAAACAAAAGTTAATGTACAATCACCAACTTGTGTATATCTATATTCAATCCAAAATTTATTTGCTGGGTTTAATACTAAAGATTTCAGGTTAGCATCTGTTAATGTAACCCAATCAGAATAAGTTACACCATCAATACCCCATCTATAATCCTTGTTATAAAAACAAGAAGTATCCTCACCTGTAATAACATCAGTAAATCCTAATACTTCGGTTACATTTTCATAAGGTGTCTTAAGACTAACTAATAGTTGATCTCCGCTAGCATCTGTTGATGATCCTGTTACTGCCATGTTATGAGTTTATTTGTTGATCTTCTGATTTATCAATTTTCTTAGCCCATATTTTATCAGCAGAAGCTAATCCTAAACCACCAATGCATATTGCAGCTACAGCATTTATTAAAGCTGGCTCTACTGGTTGTTCAGTATAAAGGTTAATGAAAAGTGCTGCGCATAAGGATAAGCCTGCAGTTATTCCTATAAATCTTTTTGAAGAAGGTGTACCTTTTTCATCTCTTAAAAGGCCACTAATCCAACTTATTATCTTTTTCATATACAAACATTATTTGTTTATATATTCATGTTCTAATACGGTGTATAATCAGTCTTAACTAATAAAATTGGATTGTCTTCTTCTATTTTAGGATCTACCGAAGTAATAATTTCAAATGTATCTACTTTATGAGATTCATCCATTTCAGCAAGAATGTCAAACAAGGTAACTGCGTGAATATAAAAATAAGGATTTCTTTCTAAATATTTATTGTTTATTATACCAACATCTATAAACCCTTTATTAAAAATATCTAATTGCTCTCTATCTAATATTTTAGTTAAATCAAAAAGACCTTCTATAATATTAAAATGAAAACTTACAATTTCATGACCGCTTTCAATTTTTATTAATCTAGAAAAATCTTTTTCATCTGATATTTTAAATGTAATCTTTTCAAGGTTTGATAACCTTTTTATAATAGATTGTAAAAAGAAAATGGAATTAGGCTTAAAGTTAGGATTAGGCAATAAGTCTTGTTCTACTGTTTTTTGTAGCTGTGCACGTAAAAATGCAGAGGTTTGTATTGCCCTTTCAAATTGATCTAATGAAACAATAAACTCTTCTAATTTATTAGATTCATTTTTACACTCCTTTTTTACTCTAGATATAATCAGATTATCAATATAATCATTCTTATATAAAGTAAATGCAATATGGGTTGGTATTTCTAATTCAAATTTATTATCAATTAACATCATCACTCATCTGTTTTTCTAATACATTTATTGCATTCTTAATTTCAGATGGGTGGTGCTTCATTGCTTCTTTAAAATCGCGTTCACCTATTTCATTAATCTTTAAATATAGATCTAATGCTTTAGGATTAGGGTCCCACGCTTTTACTTTTTTAGGTGCCTTAGTTTTAGTATAAATAAATCCAGGTACTCTATTAAATTTTGATGCAACCATTCTCCACGCTTCTGCTTGACCTACTGGATCAATCTTCAGTGCATTAAACATATTTGCTTGAATAGGAAATTTAATACTCATAAATCTATTTGTCATAAATGAATTTTTAGATTTATCATATCCTTTTAATTTTTCCCATTGCGGATCTCGACCAAACAAGACCTTTATGTAATCAAATAACTTCATTACTTTTATTATTTATACGACTGATTGATACAATTGTTTTCTAGTTTTTAGAAAATCTTTCCTTTGGATTTTTTATTAGTAATAAATGACATATCATTGTTATCATCATCTTTATCACCTTTAAAGAAACTTGCCTTAAATGCAGAGTTATCATCACCATCATACTCTGTACCTTCTACTATTTTTTTCATAGTTGATACATTAGGTAATTTTAATTCATTAATGTTTATTTTAGATTCTACTGATTTAAACATTTCATCCAAAATACCTTCTGGTATAGTATGAGAACTAAGTACCATTAGATTAACATTGGATTTAAGATTAGTTATAATCTGTTCTCTGCTCATATGTTTAGCTTTCATATGTCTAATAGTTATATTTGCTAAATCAGTAATATAACCTTCTTCATATAAATACATATGAGATAATGTACCATGCTTTTGTTTGAATTCATTTATAATAGCAGTTGCTTTACCTTCACTAATACCATATCTTCTTGATTTTCCATTTTTAGGAGTAGAGATATGCCAATAAGCAGGTGGAACATTATCACCTGAATCACCAGTTAGAACTTTACGAAAACGGAATTCCTCTGGATCTACTTCTATTACAGAAACTTTCTTTTTAGCAATTATTGATGATAATAATTTTTTAGATTGAGCTTCTGGTGTAGATGAAGATTTTAATACATCAAATATATCTTTAGAGGTTTCTTCTTCTTTGGTAGTAAGCCATTCAGAAAAACCTTGATATGTATACATTTTTTTATGAGCCGGTGAAAATAAGATTGTATGAGTACTGTTTGTTTTACTTCTGTTTACCAGTTGAACTAAATCTCTATCACCAGTAAACATAATAACTGATTTGTCATTTGCTAATGATTCAGTATTCCATGCATACATAAGATCATCTCCTTCTGCGCCATCTATTTTAGAATAGATAACACCTTGTTTAATAAGTAGCTGAGTAAATTCTTCTGTAACTTTAGAAAAGTTTTTCCAATTAATTGAACTATCTTGTTTACGATTACCTTTATATTCTGCATCTGGATAAAAATCCTTTCTCCATGACCTTGAATCAATAGTCCACACTACCTTATCTATAAGTCCTTCGAATAATCTAATCTGATATGCAAAGTCAGTTGCCAGCTTTCTCATAAAAACGATTGCGTCTTCATCAGTACCTAGCATTTCATCTTTTTTGGATTTTCTTGGTAAAACGTATAATGTTCTAAAAAGAAAATAATTACCGTCTATTACGAATGTATGCCTTCCTGTTTTTCTCATTGTATTAGTATTTAATATAATAATAACAAATTTTAGTTATTACTGAAAGTAGATTTTAATGTTTTTTCTTCGCATTCTTCTTTTGTTAGTTTATTCTTTCTTAAGTAATAATAGTTACTAACAGCTTGTCCTAATTGATAATGATTAGGAAACTTTTTTATTAATGCTTCTAGGAATTGTGATCTCATGCTCCATTTAATATTGATTGCAGTTCATAAATACATGCAAGCATTGATACCGCAGGATCTATTACTTGTTGTCTTTGTGATTGGTACTTAGCTACTGTTATAATTATTTGTGGAATAAACTGAATGTATGATTGTCTTTCTTGTTGAACAAATTCTATAAACTCTGCACCTAGAGAAGATAAAACATCATCAGATCTATTTGCATAATTTGATAACATATATTGATAATTTTTTACTGGATCTGTCCCATCTATAACTAAATCATAAATATCTCTATAAACCGAACTAAATTGTTTTATATCATCAACAGTTATTGTATCTTTACCTTGTGATTGAAAACCTTGTAACTGATTAAGCATATTTCTTAAATCAGGAAATTTTCTTTTTACTAACTCAACAGCTGCATGTTTGTCTATACCAATTTCTTCATCCTTACAGATTTTCAGAATCCTCATAATGTAACTTTTCATTATTTCAGTTTCTTCTTCTTTAGAAAAATCAAAATCAATCATTTCAAATCTTGATTGAATTGGATCTGGTACTTTATTAATATAATTACATGTTGCCACGAATCTTGCATTTGTTGCAAATTGATCCATAGTAGCTCTTAATGCTTTAAAGAATTGATCAGATACACCGTCAATCTCATCTAATATAATTACTTTTAGTTTTCCTGGCTCATCCATTATAGAACGATTAGCACAGAAGTCAGTTATTCTATTTCTTACAACATCTACAGAAGTATCGGTTGATGCATTAATATAAAGATATGGATGTTTAAAATGTTTTACTAAAACTTTAGCAGCAGATGTCTTACCTGTACCTGGACTACCGTGTAATAATAAATGTTGATAAACGCCCTTACTCAATTTCTCACCTACTCTTTTAGGTGTTATTAAATCTTCTAATGCCTTTGGGCGATATTTTTCTGTAAGTAAAATGTTTTGTATATTCCGCATGAATTGATTTATTTTTATATGGTAAAGATAGTGAGTTGTTTACACTGAAATAAATATAAAAATAGCAAACTCAATGCAAAGGAATAGAAGGTCTATTAAAAAGATTATACAAGAGCCAAGAGCTATACAGCATAATAGCAATGTTCATCGTAGGGAAATTATAAATAATCCTACTAAACCTGTATCTATACCACCTACTCATATAAACAACCCTAGGCATGTAATACCGGTACAAAATTCATCTAGTAACAAAATAACATATAATAGTATTCCTAGGAAATTTGAAGGAGAAACTATTTATTTAATTGGAGGTGGGCCATCTTTAAGAGATTTTAATTTTAATTTATTAAAAGGATCAAAAACTATTGCAATTAATAAAGCAATTCTTTTTTATCCAAATGCTGATGTTTTATTTTGGACAGATACAAGATTTTATAATTGGCATAAAAATGAAGTAGATAATTATAAAGGTTTAAAGTTTACACTTAGACCTAGTAGTCAATATACTGAAGATATTAATTTATTAAAGAAAGGCAAGCCTCATGGTTTGGAATTAGATGATCAAACACTAGCTCATGGTAATAATAGTGGATATGCTGCAATTAATCTGGCTTTTCACTTAGGAGCAAGGCGTATAATTTTATTAGGATTTGATATGGGTAATCATATGGAGAATAATAAATTAATTACTCACTTCCACGATGGCTATCCTTCAAAGGCTGCACCTGATCATGTTTATAAAGATAAGTTCTTGCCTGGGTTTTCAGAATTAAAATCAGAACTTAATGATTTTAGTAATTTAAAAGGTTTAGGAATAACTGTATTAAATGCATCTCCTTATAGTAAATTAAATGTATTTCCTAAAATTACAATAGAGCAAGCTTTAAGCTTTAGATGATTTCTTTGCATAAGTCATAAACTCTCTCTGTTCTTTCTTAAGGAGGTGTTTACAGTGTTTAGTAAATTTGATAGATGTATCTATAATTCTACCGTCAACACTTCTGTTCCGTGAGTTATGGGCTTTAGTACATTTGCTGCAAACAAAATTTTCTACCTTTTTAGAATCCATTCTTGATTTAATAGGAGCTTTACAAATTCCGCAATTCCATTTAATTAAATCAGCATCTTTTTCTATTTCCTTAAGAGTAGTAAAAGTTTCTCTAAAAGGATTCCATATAGCTTTATTAACATTCTTTTCATGACCATTCATATCTTCTACTTTAAATATAACTTCAAATGCTTGTGTATCAGAATTTAACCATTTCATATGACGGTTATTTAAAAGTAATTTTTGTTTTAATGGTGGTAAGTTTTCTAAAAGAATACCATATCTTCTTTTATACCATCCAAAATTTATTTTACGAACCTTATACATCTTTACGTCTAATACTTCTAATAGGGTATCTTGTTTTATTTTCTGGCCATTCTACAACACCGTCCTTAAAATAATAGACATGAGATCTTTCTTCAGGCTCTACTAAATTTTCTGCTTGGAATAACCACAAATGATAATATTTTTCATAATTACTCAAATGGCAAATTTGGCTAAACCAATTAACACTGCTTAATCTACCTAAAAGATATTTAGATTTCATAAGTATAAGTAAATCTAAAACAGCATCTTGATAAAATAGCGGATCACGAAATGCAGCCTGTAAACTATTTACCCCACCACCTTGATATTCTTTTGTAGAAATATCATTAGAAGATTCATTTAGATATTTACTATCTCGCCATACAAGTTTTTGTTTTTCATTAGAAAATTCTTTTTGTAGTAATAATGCATCTTCTCTGTTATCTGTAGCTACATAAATATATTCCACTTCAGGATTTTCAGAAAGTGCTTTTTTAATAAGTTCTTTATATTTTTCAAATGCTTCCTTATTGTAATCTTTAAATAATTCAATTTTACCCCCTTCAGATAGATTATCGTCTGACTCTTCTCTTATTTTACTTACAGTATTAATATCAGTCATTCTTAAATGAATTCCTAAAACATTGTTAGAATTATTAAAATTATTCTCATAGAATAAATTTGCCTTTTCTATAAGCTCAGGTTTAAACTTTATTTGTTTAGAAGTTTTACGAGCAAGTTTCATATAGGAAGCTAAATCTTCGTAATACATAACATGAGCATTTGTATATGGTCCTTGAAAATCTTTTTGATCTTGGAATAGGATAGGGTCTTGATCAATTATATTATCAAAAAAGTTATGGTGTGATAGAGCCATAGATGAAATAGACCCACTAGTATCTGTAACCGGTCTAATAGAAAAATAAGGTTGACTTATATAAGCATCTCTCATAAGGTATTCCATTAATATCATAAAGTGAGAAAATATACCACCCCCACCAGTTCTAATAATTTGCTTCATACTTGTTTATTTTAATAGGATTTTTATTTAACAGTTACAACATGTACAATCACATGATGAACCACAGTTACATACTTTACAATCGCATTTCATATTAATAATTATTTTTACAGGTTTGGTCTTAATCTTGCAAATTTCTCAGATACAGATTCTACTAAAGGTTCTACTGATTCGCCATACTGTTTATCTGCTATTGGTTTTAATTTCTTTTTTAATAACTTTTCTTCCGTAGCAGCATTAGTTCTATCTTCAGTTGCTTGTTGTATTTTAGTTGAGATAGCATCTACTTCAGTTTGTGATGATCTACCTGTATTTTGATTATCTTGCGCTAACTTTAATTCAGCTTTAAATTTTTCTATAGTCTTAGATGCATCAGCTTGTATTTTATCTTGTGACTTAATCTTATCTTCTAATTGAGCAATCTTATTCTCAGCTTGATCATCTTTTTTCTTAGGAGCATCATCTACTTTAGTTTCTGGTTCAGATTTAGTATCTTTCTTTTTAGCAGCAGTAGATTCAAAATCCTTTATACCACCAGCTAATTCAATTGCCTTTTTATTTAATTCAGTTTGTTTTACCTTTAATTGCTTAGCTTCTTCACCAGTAGCAGACTTAAGTATAGTTTTATTAGCAGCAAGAGCAGCCTTTGCTTTTGCAAGAGATGAAACCTTTTTTAATATAGGTGATGATGCTAAAGTATCCATTCTATCACTAACACCTTTGGCAACATCTTTAAGTGCTGTATTCTTGGCAGCATTAGCCTTTGTTAATACAGCATTCTTTTCTGGATCTTTTATTGAAGATTTTTGTTTCTTTTTCTCAAAATTAACATCATTAAGAGCAACTGCTACTTTAGCCTTTACCAGCTTTTTAGCATTATTCTTAATCTTTACGTATTTAATAGGACTTTTTAATACATCCATTATTCCTTCATTTACAAATTCAGAATATGTTTTTAATTTTGCCATGATCTATTATTGTTTTTAATTGTTTTATATATTTAAGCTATAAGAACAAAAAAGCCACTCCGAAGAGTGGCTTTTTATATAAAATATTACTATTGGTTCAAATTATACAATCTGAGCACCACCAGCGAACGTAAAGTTCATTGTGTAATACATTAATTCAGGATTAAATCCAGCATCTACTAAAGCGAATCTTGATTTAACTGCAATTTTAGGAGCCATAGTTCCTTCAGCAATTGTTTCAACTGATTCAGCCATTAAGTAAGGCATAAATACAATACCAGGAGAATTACCATCACCTTTACGTCCTACACAAATTGTATAGTCATTAAAAGCTCTGTTAGGATCTACATAAATTGTTACCCCAGCAATTGCACCGATTGGATATAAAGATCCACCAGCTTGGTTAACTGTATTAGATAACGGATATGCAATAAATCCAGCTACAGATTGAAGAGCAGTTGCCATTTCTCCACCTGTTACTGCAAACGTTGCAGGTCCTCTTCTTCCTCTAGTAGCAATTAAGTTACTTGCAGCAAGAATTTTAGTATAGATTCTACGTTGTAGAGTTCCTTGTGTATTACCACCACCAGCAGTTACAGCACCTAGAACAGCAACAGTTGCAATAGCATTGTTGACGTTGTTAGGTCCTAAAGGTAGGGCAGCATTCGCGACAGGTGCAGCAGCAGCAGTAAATGCTTCTGATAAAACAGTACCTGAGACAGCTTGAGTATTAACAGCGTTTGTTACACCGTTTCTAAATATTCTGTCTAGAATGTATTTGTTGATAGATTGAGTTAACTCATTTACCAATACTGCTTCAACTTGAGCTACAGCATCAATACCGAATTGCTTCAGATCTTGAACTTGTTCTCTAGTTACACCGGCAGCTACTTGGAAAGTATCAGCGGCAACAGATTTGTTAAATAAAGTTAATCCCATTATGTTATCAACAGTTGATTCACCTACACCTCTAAGGTAAGGATCGTTACTGTTCATACTCTCAGTTGCAAAACCAGGAGCACCAGCAGCAGGGTTGTTAGTTGGTTGAAAAGCATTACCAGAAAAACCAGTAATATGATCTTCTAACGCTTTAACATGTCCTAAACCAGAACCACCGTTTGCAGCAGTTTGGAAAGTACCAGCGATTCCCATAGTTGCAGAACCTACACCACCCGTTTGGACAGCACCAGCAAAACCAGCTACAGCAGCACGAGTTGCACCAGCAGCAGGAGCAGCAGGCCATCCAGCAGCACCAGATCTAAAGAAATTACCACCAGCAACAATTGCTACGTAAATTGATTCAGCAGCACCTTCACCACCTTGGGTAAATGTATTTGCTATACCATTAAATCCAGCAGCGTTGATTGCAGCAGTTGATGATCTTACTCTAAAGATAGCTAAACCATCGATTCTAGAATAACCTACAAAAGTTAATTCGTAAGAAGCACCATTTGTTGCAACTACACCAGATGCAGTACAATAGATGATGTCATTTACTGTAAAGTTTGTTGCAGTACCTACAGCAGGAATTGCATTAACTTTAATTAGTAAAGAAGTACCTACTACGTCTTGACCTCCAGTTAGTGGAGCTCCAGTTGTTCTACCTCCACCATAAACAAAGTCTAGGTAAGTTAAAACGCCCATTGGGCCTTGCATTGGTACTACAGGAACTAAGTCTAAACCTACAGTCTGTGCTGCTACTTGCATTGCAAGTGGTAACAAAGAAAAAGGTCTGTCACCAGATCCAGTTACTTGTGCAGGGAATGCATTCATTGATCCAGGATTTCCTGGTAATGTTGCGTTACCCATACTTTGAACATTCATGTTCGGGTTAAGGTGTACAGTATTGTAAACACTTTCATTAAGGTTATGGTAATGGCAATACTTAGACATCCAAGCTAACTTAGATTTTTCAGTAATTCCAGTACTTTCCTCAATAACAGGTCCCCAAGTCTTTTGAACCTCAGCCTCATTGATTAATTGATTTGCGTACATTATTTAAAATTATTTTTCGCATTTTGTGAAACATATCTTTTATGTTTCGTTTTATAATCGCCTGAGCTCTTTTCTTCTTAGCTATTCGATTAATATTGTTTAGATTAAGTTATCTACCTAATCTGAATTTCATTTTGTTGATTAAGTCTGCAGAGAAGCTTTCATTTAATAATGGTTCAGCTTTTACAGCAGCAGATTCACCAGCAGTTTTACTTTCATTGATTGATTCTAAACTCATTTGAGTGTTTCTTAGATCTCTTGTCTGCCAGAAATTGTTAATAGCATAAGGAGTACCTAAAGAATGGAATTTAGATTCAGCAATAATTTGTTCTTTTCTATTTTCCGAAAGAGAATTCCATTTATCAGAATATTTTGATGGCATATCATTAATAAAATTAATTGCCTTTCTTTCAGTAATAAAACATGAATCCCAAACGTTTTCAGCTTGCATAGTTGACATAATAGAATCTTTGTTCATTGATTCAACTAATAAAGCTTTTTTGTTATCTTCTAAAGAATCAAATTGATTTCTTTTAGATTCTGATAGGAAATTCATAAAGTGCATTTCAGAAAGATTTTTAGTTTCTGCTTTAGAAATTAAGTTTCCTAATTTTTCACTAATAGTATCTTTATAAGATTTAGATTCCTCATGCATACACTTATCACACATTTCTTTTATTGCACCTTTGTCAGCATCAGGATATTGTTCACATACTTGTTCGTATTTCATTCCTTCTCCCATACATTTAGAAACTTCTTCCAAAGTTGGAGTATAGCCTTCTTTCATTTTACCATATTCATTAACTGTAGATTCATTAATTGCTTTAGCATTAATAGTAGTTGCATTTTCAGCAATATACTCAGAGTATTTAATAGATTTGTCTAAACCTTCTCCAAGATATTCAGAGTAAGCAATATTTTGATCTACCTTTTCAGCAACATATTCAGAATATTCAATTCCTTTTTCTAAAGCTTCTCCTAAATAATTAGAATATTGAATTCCTTTGTCTGCTTGTTCAGCAACATGTTCAGAATATTGAATAGTCTTATCTAGTTCTTCACCTAAGTAAGAAGAGTAGTTTTTAATTTTATCTACATTCTCTGCTAAGTAGTCAGAGTAAGAGATACTTTTGTCAAGGTTTTCTGATAAGTATTCAGTATAATCAGTTACCTGATTTACTTTCTCTGCAATATGCTCAGTATAATTAACTAATTTTTGAATTAGTTCATCACTGTTTGAATTTGCAGATTCCTTAACACCGTCTAATGTATTCTTTACATATTCGGTGTACTTATTGAAATCCTCAACGGTTACAAAGTTTCCTGAGTTATTTTCCATTGTTAGATCTGTTTTATTTGTTTTATTTATTTCATCTTCAGTTTCAGCCATTTCATAAATGTATAAACCTTCAGTATCTCCGAAGCCATAAGATTCATTTACTTTAGATAACTCAGCATTTTCAAATCCTGGATCAGCAACTAAATCATATGTAAAGAATTTTTTAATCTTAACTTTACCAGCCTCATCAACAGTACCAGCAGCTCTACTAGAAATATGCAATGGAATACCATCTTCTATTAATGCTTGAGCTTCTTTACCTTTTGACGTATTTAGTAATCTTATTCTTCCTAATACTTGTTTCTTTGCTTCATCGTATTTTAAATCTTCGATAACATGAGATACATTTGATAAACTAATATCAAAATCCTTAGGGTGGTCAAGTTCACCTAACAGTTTGTTAGTTTTTACCTTTTCCTGTAATTCTTTAATATGAGGAAGTACTTCAGCTTCTTCATAAATTCTATTATTTTTATTCTTTACTCCGATCTCAGTAAATACTCCTTCAAGTACAACAGAGCCATCGGCATCTTTAGTCATACTTAAATTAGACTTAGATCTTTCTAGAATTAAAAGTTTCTTATTAGACATCTTTCTAGTATTAATTTGATTTATATATTACAACTCTTAATAGTTTTTAGATATCCGCTAACGGATCATCATCTATACCATCACTTTTTTCCTCAGGCTTAAAATCCTTCTTGTTTGCTCCTAAAAGTATCTTTTCAATATCCTCTTCTTTAAAACCTTCAGTTCTAAGTTCTTCACGCTCTTTAGCTCGAGCATTTGCTTTGATATCATCACGTGTAAATCCACCATATCTCTTAATTAAGAATCCTAAATCAAAATATGGTATTTCTTCCATTTCAGCATTCATTGTGCTTAATTGAGTTTTTAGATTACCAATAAAATCAACACGTTTTGTTTGGAGTTCCATTTCCTTCATTTCTTCAAACACGTTATCCTTTATAAAATTCAATCCTAACCCAGCCTTAAATGCAATGTCATTTTTTAATTCTGGATGATTAAGACACATTTGAAGATATACAGGCTTAACTAATATTTCTTGGAATATTGATCTTAGTCTTGAAATAAACCTTCCAAACTTAATTTCATCCCTTAACATACCACTTGCTTCCATATCATATGTATTACCACCTTCTCTATCAAATCTAGAAAATGGTATTTTAGATGCAAGTTGTAATTTATCAGAAAAGTATTTTAAAGATTCAGTATCACCTAAATCTGGTCCATCACCACCAATTGTTTGAATCTCTGGTGATTCACCATCCTTTGAAGGTAACCAGTATTCTTTGTTAAACGGCATCATTGGTTTACCGTTAGTTTGTATTTCACCACTTTCAAAATTAAAATCTACAACCTCGCGGTATGAATTCATTAATGTTGATAATGATTGTTTTGCTCTAGTTTTAGATTTACCACCAACTGGGATAGTAAATTGAGTTTTAAATGAAGCATTTGACACAGCCCAGATAATTCTACTGTGTTCCATTATTCTTAATAAGTTAAATGATCTGATTAATCTTTCAACATATGATATTCTCATTGGAGAATTAACTTGTGAATATGAAAGGTATATTATTTGTGAATCCCATAACTGTCTTTCTTTTCCGCCTTCACCTTTATATTGAATCCAAACTTTTTTACCATCATCAGAATCAATACCTGGCATTAATGATATTGGATCTAATTCTTTAAATCCTATAATTTCAGTTTGTTTATCATTATAAACTATTTCAAATGCAAGATAACCATCAATCATCCATTTTCTAAAATAATTCCAAGGCTGTACTGCATCATTAAAACCAATGTAATTGTAGATATTATTATATACATCACTAATTTCTTCTTCTATAGATTCACCAATATGACCATTAAATTCAGCATAAGCCATAAAATTTGATTCATCAAATACAATAGCCTCATCTGTAATTACATCTAATATTTCTTCTATTTCATCTTGTACTGCAAATGTTCTAAGCTGATCTCTTTTTCTTGTATAATCTTGATCAAAAAATGCAATGTTTTTCTTTAATGTAGTATCTGTTAATGATAGTGCAGCAAATGCACCATACATATCATCGCTATCAGATCCCATAGGATTAAATGAATAACCCATTTGATTTTCAGTAAATCCTACTGCACGAGAATTACGAATGATCATATCATCATAAGCCATTCCTAAATTAGAAAGATCTTTAAGGATTTTTCTTACTGGATTACCTGTACTTAAAGGACCTCTTCTATCTGTAAAACCTGCCATATTGTTATTTTTTATTATTTTATATATTCTTGTAGTATAATGATTGTGCTTGGTTTATATTTCCACCAAAAAATTGATCTTCATTATTTACTGCTCCAATGTACCAATCACTATATCCTATCACATAAGGATTTTTCATTCGATCCATTCTGTACTGTCTTACACAGTATGTTAAATTGTATTTTGTACCAAGTGCTCTTTTTAAAAATTTCCACTGAAAGCTTGGAATAGGATCTTCTTTTAATGGATCTTCTTCTTTCTTACCTTCTATTTGAGTAAATAAAGTTTTTGTTAATTCAGTTAAAAATGGAATCCTAGCTTCATACGGCATATAATGTAAATTAATACCTAATTGGTGTCCATCGTCAGATTCGCCTAAACCTATTACTAAAGGTTTTGTATCATAAAAGTATTCTTGTGTTGTATAATAATTAAAACAATACATCTTACCTGGTAATAAAGAACCTTTGCTTTTAGCACCCATTAATTTAATATCTTCAATTGATCTTTTGGATGCACCAGTCCTACCTTTACTTTCAGTAAGGTAAATATTAAGGTCATTTGTAAATCTATGCTCTAAAGCCATTAAAATAAATTTGATTCTTCTGTTAGTAACATTACTTTACAATTTCTTTCTTTTGCCATTTTATTTAAAGCATTAGTTTTACATAAATTTCTAACATATGATTCATATGCATATTTAAAATTTTTTAATGCCTTTGCCGTTTTTCTCTTAGGTTCTTTTGGTTTTTGCAACTGAGCCTTAGGTTTTATTTCGACTACATATTCCTGTGTAGTTCCATCTCCCTTTTTCATTTTAAAGAAAAAATCTGGATAATACTTATGCCACTTATTATCTAGTAGACTAAAGTAAGGTATTGAAAATGGTTCTGATATCCAATAAATAACATCTATATTATGATCGCACCAATGGCAAAACTTTCTTTCCCAACTACTTCTGTATATAATAGGATCTCCTCCTCTATACTTTTGAGGAAACTTTGGTTTATAATAACCTTGTTTAAATCCAGACTTAGATGTAGGCTTTACCTTTTTAATGCTCATACAATGTTATATTGTATAAATACCTTCGCTATCAGCACTACCATTAATCGAAACAGTACCATGATATTTTTTAGGATGTAATTTATTCCAACCTTTTGCAAATCCTCTTTTAGCTATTTCAGTAAAATAAGCAAATGCATTTGTACTTTTTTCTGGATTAAAATTTCTCCAATATCTATAAAGATCCATATAAGCATAAGCAATACAATCTTGCCTATCTTCTGGGTTTCTATATGTTAGCTTCATAGAACATTTGTCTGCCAATAGCATTAAGAATTCTAAGGCCTTTGGTGTAAGTTCATCCAATTCTTTAGATAATACTATCTGATCTAGGAGGTCTCTGTTGTTTAGATAATTTCTTTTTCTTGCCATTAACTTTGATTTATTTATTATTTATATACAAGAATGAACCGATTGTTTAAATTCAATCGGTTCATTCAATATATTATTATAGTTAGGCTTGTTTATTAGATACTTACAGAAAGATCAGACTTAGGAAGTACTACACCTTTACCGTTTTTAGGAATAATAACACTTAACATATCCTCATCCCCTAGAGAAGCATACTCTTCAGCACTTACTAAAACTTCTTGGCCTTTTTTAAGACCTTGTCCATTCTTTTTGATTGTTGCTTCTACGAAACCATCGTTTAAATAGTCACTCTTACTTTTTTTTTCAGAAATATAACTATCAGCTAATTCTTTTTCTTTAACTTTATGCTCTTCAGCTAAAAGATTTAAAGCTTCAGATAATTCTTCAGTTGCACCTAATTTTTTAATTGCAGCTTCTACTTCAGATTTCTTTTCTTCTAAAAAGGTAAGAGTCTCAGAAAGTTCTTTTCTTTTATTTTCAATGATAGCCTTTTCATTATTCTCTGAAATTAATTTTTCAGAAAGAATTGGAGAAATATCAAAATTAATAAATTCCATTACCACATCAACAGTTTCTGTTGCAGTATTAAACTTTATCATTTCATTTAATTGCATACCAGGATTTACCTTATTAATATAGATACCTTCATCTACATTAATCATAGTTAAAAATACATCAGAAAATTGTTGATTTTGAATTGTAGTAAAATCATCTAGTTCGCAAACTAAATCAACGCTTTCAAAGAATTTGCAAATTTTATCATTTTGCCATTGGTTTTTATAACCTGAAAAGTTAGTTGCCAATAATGTTTCTTTTAATTCGATTATACTTACATTAGATAAATTAATTTTACCCATGCTTAAAGTTCCTTCAGTAATATCATAAGTTAATGTTTTACCATTATCTCCATGTAGTGAAAGAATATCTCCACTTCTTGTAAACATTTTTAATCCTTCAGATACATCGAAGAATCTTGTATCAGTTACATTAGCTTCAACAATAGATTTTCCATTAAAAGTATAATTCTTATTATGTAATTGGAAAGTTAAACCATTTTCAGATTCTAAAACTGGAGAAAGAATTTTTACAATTTTTCCGTTTGCAGTAGATGCTACTTTTTGATCTTCAGCATTCATTTCATTTACAATTTGCTTAACATCAACTGACCAAGGATTCTTAGCAGCAATTGCAGCAAATTTAGATTTAACATCTGATTCATTTAATAAAGAAACTAAATCATTATTTAATGATTCGATTAATTTACCTTTTTTCATTGATGTTCTTTCAACAGATTCGCTAATTCTAAATTGCCATTTAGCATTGTTATAAGATTCCATTATATACTCTCTTAACTCAGAAATTGGATTTAACCAAGTTGACTGAGATAGTTTAGTATACAAGTTTCTTGCAATTTTAAATTTAAGATTAGGGTCAGTAGAATTTTCTAATTCTTCGCTGATTGCAGAAAGGTCAGCATTTTTTAATTTCATAGGGAATGCATTTAATGCTTCCTCTAAAACAGTTAAGGATTCTTTAACAGAATATGAAACTCTGGAATTATCATTATCCATTGCTTTCAATCCGTTAATACTATCCATAACGTTCTCATACAGATCGGTAATTGTAAAGTTCATATTGTTATGATTTTTTTGATTATTATTTTCAGTGTATATATCGGATGGAGCTTGTTGCTGTTCTCGATATTTTGCTATTGATGAAATTCCCATTTGCTGAGGGATGCCCATTCCAACCAAAATAGCTAATACTTGTTCATCTGTCATTGGTCCACCAGTTAAAATTTTACCTTTACCGTCTGGTTTAGATTTACCACTTTGACTGAATAACACCTGGATTATATCCATTAGCTGTTGCCTTGGCTTGTTTAAATAGGCAGCATCAGTATCAATACCTGCTTGGGGATTTATTCCACCATCAGTATATACCTGAGTTTGTCCTTCGTTCATTGTGTTTTTCATATTACACTTATTTGATTTGTTTTATATATTCTAAGTCTTGACTGTTAATTGCTTATCACTTTCCAAAGCCATCATCTACACTTCCTAAGCCTGATTCATCTACTTTTGGTATTGCATCTGCATTTCTATAATTTAAGCTTTCTAATGATTCAGGTACTATTGGGGCTGATGTTAATATTGATTCTGAATAAGGACCACCTGTTTGAATAGAATCTGGGTTAATGTATCCTTTATTACTAAACGTTCCGCTAGGTTGTACTTTTAATAAGCTTTCTTGTGACAGCTGGAATTTTTGGAATACTCCACCGAAGTAAATACCTATTTCATTATCAATACCTGATCTTAGCATACCTACACCTTGTGCAGTAGGGTTAGCTTTAATTGCAGCCTTAGTCATAAGACTAACCTCAGGTATTAAAATACCCTGTTCAAACACTGGCATAAATGAAGAAACTTCTATTGGAAAGGTTACGCTCCATTCTTTTTTATCATTTAATTGGAATTCAAATAATCTATTTTGTGTATAATCCTCAGGAACTGCAAAAGATGCCTGTACCCTCATCATACCTAAATCTACTTGAAACAAATTATTTTTATATAATTTGCTCATAAGTGATTCAGTTACTTTTAACATTTCTAAATTCGATGAACATACAACTGTACAATCAAAAGATATATTTAAAGGTAAGAAATTTGTTTCTAAAGAAAATGTTTTTAATACACCTTCCCACTCTTGAACAAATTCACCTCTAGCAAACTTATTTGTTTGATTACCCGAATCTATGGATATACCATTTAATTGTATTATACCTCTTGGTACAACTTCATAATCACCTATAGCTTTACCTTTAGCTTCTGCATCAAAAAGAAAATTATCCATTAAAAACCTGCCATCTCCTGTTATTGAATAAAAGAAAGGGACTGGTATTTTCTTTAAAGTATCTTCATCTATTTGATTATAATAGTAAACTTTATCTTTTAGATCTGCTAAAAGAGCTACTATCATATAACGTAAGATTGTGTTGTCCTTATTATATTCCTGATTATATGCTGACATCTATGATATTAATTTTTCTTGTAGTATATTTATCCAATAGATTCAATTGTAAATTCGCTAAATCCACCATCTTTTGTAATTTCTAATTTTTTATCAAAGTATTCACTAGGTAATACTGTATGATTAATAACAAATGTATTAAGCCCGATATCCTGGATTGTATTATGAAGTATGTTAACTATATGATGTACACCATCTGAATCAATGGAAGAAAAGATTTCATCTAAGAATAAAATATTAAGAGATGGGAATCTAACTTTAATCATTTTCATTAATGCCATGATAATTACAAAATCTACTTTTTTCTTTTCACCAGTACTTAATGTCTTTGGGCTTATCTCTGTTCCTAGATGATGTAATGTACAAAAGAATTTTTCATTAAATCGTATACCAAAAGGAATTCCCATTTCCCTACCCATTAAAAGAATATGATTATTAAATGACGGAAGAATAGATCTTACTGCTAGATTTTTAATACCATCCTCGCCCATTAAATTTTCTAAGATAGTTAAATAATAATCTTCTCCTTCACTTTTTAACTTATCTGTTGACTTTTCTGTTTTACGAGTATTAAAATCTTTTACTAAATGTTTTAAATCAGATGAAGAATCGGATTCATCTTTATCTGCTAATTCAATTAACTTAGATTTAATATTTTCCATAGAAACTTCTAATTGACCAGCCTTTACATGTATTTGTCTACCTTTAAGCCTTAGGTCATTTAATTTACTAATAGAATCTTCATATGCAATTTTAACGCTTTCATATTGTTCATTAAGACTTATTAAAGAACCTTCTTTTTCTTTTTTAATTTCCAAATGAAAATCAGAAGTTAATGGTGCAGTACATGTAGGGCATGTTGAATTTTCAAACAATTTTAAATCTTGCTTAATATTAGAAATTTTATTAGTCAATGTAGAATGTTCTGATGACTTATTTCTAGATTCTTTATCTAAAGACTCTAGTTTTGTTTTAGTTAATTCAGTAAAGTTATTTAATTTTTTTCGGTTTTCATTCAATGCAATTAAATCCTCCTTTAATTTTTTAACCTTAGAAGCATCTTTTTCTGCTGTTAATAATTCTATTTGTTCTATTTTATCATATACTGAACCTATAGATTCATTAAGAGTTCTTATCTCATCTTCATAAGTTCTAATTTCTCCAATAATACCTCTACGCTTTTCCTTAATAGCTTCAGCCATTTCATTAATAATAGAAAAACCAAATATCTTATCTATGATTCTTTTTTTATCATAAGGAGACATTGTTATAAATGATTTAAAATCATTAACGGATAAAATAATTACATTCTTAAAAACATGATAAGGTATTTCATATATCTCTGTTTCTAAAAAATCTTGTAGGTTTACTTTACCAGCAACATCATAATCTTCACCATTAATTTTTACATTAAATATTCCTGGATTAATTCCACGCTCTATTTCAATTGCATTACCTTTAGATTCTAACCAAATCTTTCCATACAGTGCGCCATTAACTCTATTTGGTAAATCCTTTAAAGAACTACCTTCTACTTTACCATAACATAAATATGTAATTACCTTTGCTAAAGTACTCTTACCAGCACCATTACCACCTAAGACTAAATATAAATTACTTTTTTCTTTTTCAAAGTCTATTACCTGCAGCCTGTTACCATAGCTTGCAAAATTCTTAAACTCTACTTTTTTAATCTTCATAGTTAGGAGATAAGGTTCTTTTATATAATTCTTGTACTGATACTTTTAGTCTTTCTTTTAAATCATTATCATAATCTAAAGAATTAATATGCTCTGCTGCTATATTCATTAAATTTAACTCTCCATTAAAATCTGACATTTCGCCATCTTCTCTATCATAAGGATTCTCTTCATCATAAATTCTTGGTTCTAATTTTCTAGCTAAACCATCTAAATAATCCATAAACATATTAATATTATACTTACCTAATACATTTGATGGTATAAAAATATCAACAAAGTTATTTTTAATTTCATTTTCAATTTCTTCCATTCTCATTTCCAAAATTTCATTAATATAATATCTAATAAAAACAGGACTTATATGATTCTCAAAAAAGGTATGATTACCTGATTCTAAATCTAATAAGTAAATTCCTTTTTGATTATCCCTATCTGATCTTGTCATTTGATATGGATTACCGACTAATACAAAATTTTCTTTATCTTGTCTATAATGAATATGCCCTGAGTATACTCTCTTAAATCTTTTAAAGATAGTTACTTCATTTCCACTATCATGTAAATGCTTTGTACTTGGACTAGTTTGAACACCACGCGTTTCAGTATGACAAAACATATAATCAACATCATCCTTAATATTATCTAAAGTTTCTTGTTCATGTTCATGATTTCTTCTCCATGGCATTAATAAACAAGATGCATCTTTATATTTTAAAACTTTAGGTTCTTTTAATACTGTTACATTAGGAAGATATTTAAGACAATCAACAGATGATATTTCATTTGAATTCTTTCTCATTATATCATGATTACCAACAATGATATGAATATCTGGAAATACCTTTCCTAATTCTTCAAATATTCTGATTGCTAAATCCTGTGCTGCTAGATTTACACTTTGTCTGTTATCAAATACATCTCCTAAATGATAAAGAACATCACCTTCTTTATATTCCTTTTTAACTAATGGAATAAAGAATTTAAAAAAATAATCTTCAATAATCTGGAGCCACAAAACAGAATTTGATCTACAGCCTAAGTGCGAATCGGACACCATCCATATTCTCTTTGCCATATTAAAATAATTTTCTGATTTTTCTTTTTTCTAGGATATTGTATTTTTTATCTAATTCATTAATTAATTCATCCTTAAATTTATTTGACAATGAATTATAGAATTTATTTGGAAATACATCAAAGTAATCTGAAAGAACACTAAATAAATCTATTCTTGTATATGAAGAACCTGTTTTTTCTATAAGATAAAAGAATACCTTATTAATTTGTACTTTGTTTAGTTTTTTAATAACACCATCTGGGGTTGCTTCATTAAGATGTTCAAATTCACTACCTTTAATTAATGCATCAACACGTTCAAATAAAGAATCATAATGTTGCTTATCATCAGGATCCATTCCATCTAACCAAGATGCAGAAACTGTAAAGTTTATTTTACCTTGAGATAAATCTTGTTCACCGTATGTATTATTAAATATTTTATCTTTTTCAACATGGCCTGATTTTTTATCATCCTCACCTTTAGTTAAAACTTTTTTCTTTTTTCCCCACATATTGTTTTATTTTATTTTATTATGCTGATATATCATCAGTCTCAGTTAATCTCATATGTTCATAATCAATATCAAATCTACATCGAGATCCTTTACCTTGACCGTCTCTAATTTTTAAAACCTTTAACCAATATTCTCGCTCAGCGTGCATTACAGAATCCTGTATTAATGCATACATTACATCAGCGGTATGCGCAAGACCTGCAGATTCTGCAATATTTTCCATTCTTACTTCAGTTGCATCCCATGCACCACGATTAATTTGCGTTGCCGATATAACTAACATATCCCTTTTAACTGCTAATGCTCTAAGATCTTCTGCTATTTGTTTAATCTTCATATAAGTATTCTCAGTATTAGGATTTCTATAATTTGCAAGAATATTAATATAATCTACAACTAATACATTTACTTTATGATCTTGGTTTTCTTCTAAATCTTTTAAGTATGCTTCTATATCTGGTATAGTACCTTGTGATGTTGGATATTCTTTAACAAATAATTTTCCTGGTGGTAATAAACCTCGAGATACTTTTTCTAATCTTCTTTTCATGTAATCTCTATTACCTGAATTTTTATCATATTCACTCATTGGAATATGTAAAAGATTAGATCCTATTCTTTTTAATACTTTTTGAGCTGACATCTCTGCTGTAATGAAAACTACATTATGACCCATCCTTACAAAATTAGCTGCATCATTTGCTAACCATATTGATTTACCAATATTTTGTTCTCCTGCATAAACAATTAATGATTTAGTATCATAACCTCCACCGGATACTCTGTCAACAAAACTCCACCCTGTTTCTATTTTCTTTGATGTTCTCTGTACGTGAGATTCAGGATTAAAGAAATCTAAACCTACATCAGTATCAAAATTAATTGAACCATCAGTAGATATCATTCCTATTGCACGTTGTACTACATCCTCTACGTTTTCTGGAGAAACATCTTGAGTTTTTACATATTCAATTGTTCTTACTAATTGTTTATCAAAATGTTTCCACTTAACCCATGCTTCACCAGTTCTTTTTAACCAATCCTGATCATACTCCTTAATATTAATATCATAAACAGAATTTACAATATCACCAGAAATTTCATTAGGATCATCTTTAACTAAAGCATTCATCTGTTGTTTAGATGGGCTTTCACCAAACTTTAAATAAAAATCTTTTGATAATTTTGCAATTTGATCTAAATCTCTATTTGCAAAAAAACCATTACTTGTTCCCTTTAAGTAATGTGGTTTTGTTAAAAAATAGTTAAAGAAAATCTTTTCGTGGTCTATGCTTGATTTCATGTATTTTTATTTTTATATGCTAAAAAACATAATTAGTTTTATTCGTAAGGATTATAAATTACTTCATATGTAGTGTATGCAGAATTTTGTAATGAAATATTAACAATCTTATGTTTAAGTAAGGTAGTTAAAATAGTATTACATTGTTCTTTTGTAAGGCTCCATCTTTTTGCCATAGAGATATCTGTAAATTTAATCTCCTTTGCAACTTTAGCACAGTAATCACGTATTAGTTCAAAAATAACATCTTCGGCATCAGGGTATGAATGCAATGTGGTGTGATTTCCTAATACGTACTTTACCTTAAGCTTTGCCGTATTAAGAGTTTTCGGTAACATCGTCTACTGTTGTTTCAGTAATTATATCGGATAATTCCTCTTGCTCTAATTCATCACCATAAGTAAATTTTGCTGCTACTGTTGGTTCTAGTAATTTTAATACATCATCAGTTAAAACTTGAGGTGTATATAATTGATTAAGATCAACTGCATCATTTAAATGTTTTACACAAATTTTACGTGCGGTTGGTGACGGTTGAAAATATACAGTAATATCTTTACCTTCTTTTTTAAATTTATGGATTCTACATTCTGCTTTACCTGGATCTGGTAATTTACCAAATGCACCTTCAGTAATAAATCTACCTCTTTCGATACCACAGATATCCCAGCCAATGTATTCTTCTAAACCTACATAAGGATTCATACCTTTATTAAAAGATATATGAAACTTAATTGGTGTTGGTTTTGCAAAACGATTCTTATTTGGTTTAGCCGTTACAATAATTCCAGTCTGTTCGATACCTTCTTTAAGTTTTGCTTTACCTAAGAAAAGAATAATTGATGCTGCATATTCTGGACCAGTTCCACCACCACCTACTTGTCTTGAAAATAGATCTTGTGTTTGGTATGTATGATTTGTGAATAAGAAAGGTATTTTACATATACCAAATTGAGTCATAATGATTCTAAATGTAGACTTAAGTAATTTAGCTCTTGTCATATCAGCTTTACTACTTCCTGTTTTTGCATCATCGATTTCTTTTTGAGTTGCAAGATTACCTGCAGAATCTAAGACTACCATAATTTTTGGTAATTTTATACCTTTTTTCTTTTGTTCGATTAATACATCAGTAATAGCAGTTACTGAACTTCTAAATTCCTGAACAGTATTACATGGTTCATATCGGAATGTTTTAGGATCAATTCCAAATTTTTCTACTAATGATTTATCTACAGCATTTTCAGAATCATAAAATACAATACTGTATCCTTGCTTTTGTGCTTGTTTGATTGCATTAAGAATAAGATAAGTTTTACCAGTACCTGATGGTCCTGCTAATGCAACTGCTCTGTTATTTGGATAACCACCAAATAAAGATCCAGTTAAACATGCATTAAGATGAAAATTCCCAGTTGGAATATAATGATCAATTTCTGAAATTGTTGATTTATCTAAAGTTTCTCCGTATTCGGATATCTTTGACATTTCCTTGTTTAAATCTGCGAATGAAAATTCTTTTGCCATATTAGTTTTTGTTTATTATTATATTGTTTTTTTGCTTTTTGTTTACTTAGAACAAGCTTGTAGTATAAATTAAGTTTCGATTAAATCCTTTAAATCCCATTGCTGTTACTACACGATTTATTGGATCTAATATTGTTTTTTCAAATTGTCTATCATGATCGATCTGTGGTGCAAACTCATAAGGATATTCTCCTGGAGCAAATGCAAACACCTCACATGATTTATCAGTTGAAAAATACATTTTACATTTTTCACCATTTCCTAAAGGTTGATATTTACCTTTAGATGTAGAATTATTTAATAAGTAATTATGATAACCTGCAGATCTTACGCCGATTGGACATCTTGATGCAAATTCAAAAGTTTCATAATCATTAACAATATACTTTTGATAATTATTTACTTTTCTTGAGAAACATATTTGATCTACATTTGCTAATTTAAATTGCCTTTTAATATCTTTAAGTAATGAGGCAAAATCTTTCATATCTAATTTTTCAACAGAAAAGATATATGTTAATAAATCTTTTAGTTTTTCTCTAGCAAATATTGGAGTTGACGATTGAATAATTTCAAATCCTTTAGAACTAATTTTAGATAGATCTTCATAATGAATATCTGGATCTTTCCATACAATATTTTGCATGTACTTTTTCTTTGCTAACCATATTGCATTTTTAGCAATACTTTCTAATTCAAAAGATAAAAAGTTTTCAGAATTATTATCGTCTGCATATCTTTGGAGAATCTTTTCTAAATAACCATTTACTCTAACTTTATATAACTTTAGAATAAATTCCTTATCATCTCCATCAAAACCTTCTGATTTTGCTATGACTTCATCAAACTTAACATAAACTGAATCTGTATCAATATAAATACCTACTGGGTTTTCTATTCTACCGGTTACAGTAATTCCCATTTCTTTATGAGCAGCAAGATCTTTATGCCAATATTGACTGAAGTATCTATTTAACAATTCCTCGGTATAAAGAATTGCATCTTTACCTTGTAATGTTATTGTTTCTGCAATGTCTATATTAAAGAAATAGAAATAAGGATTACCAAATGCACCATAGATAGAGTTAAGCATTAACTTAACAGCTTGTTCATAATTGTAAAACTTACTAGCTTCTTTGTTTATTTGTTGTAACTCAGTTAGTTCATTCATTATACTAAGTTCAGAAGTTCTAGTGAAATAACTGAATATTCTTCATCAATTACTAAATTACTCATTTCACCAAAGACAAGAACTGTTTTTGAAGTATCGAATAAACCTGTAACAGGATTAAAATATTCAACTGCAAATTGAACTAAAGATTGTTGATATGTAACAGTAGTTGCTATAAATTCTATAGTTTCTGTTCCGTTCTTGGTTATTACATTTGGCTTTAAGCCGGGTTTTGAGATAAATGTTGCCATGAGTTATAGTTTATTTTTATATAGCTAAAAAGATAAAAAGTTTAAGAAAAAAGGCGCCTCGATTAAGAAGCGCCTTTGTTTTAATTAAGGATGGTGTTGATTAATCCTCGTCAGTAATTGCAACAGCAACAGTTAAGTGAGTATTTGTATCTAAAGATCTAAACACAACTTTATTACTACAAACTACAACCTTATAATTTTCTTTATCTAAAAGATTAATATATTTTTTGTAGATTACAACTTTTTCTCCTACTGCGTTGTCTCCTTCGTATGAATGCGCTAAAGTAGCATCATATGATGGTCCTTGTACAGCAACACCTTTATCGGTTACAGCTAATGTAAATGTATCTTCATCTCTTTCTAGATTAAATAAAGATTTCATTTTATCAACATGAGTTGTAAGGAGGTCAAATTGAAATATACTTCCTTCAACACTAAATGCACGATCTGTTTCATCTTTACTCATTTCCATAAAAGATAAAGATGGATCTGCACATGCTAAATTGATCTTAAGATCAGAATTCTCAATAGTAAAATCACTTGCCATTAATTCTCCATCAATCTCAGAATATTTAATCTTTCCTTGAATATCACCATTGAAATGAGATAATGCATCTATAACTTTTGTACCATTGTAAAAACTTACCTTTACTGAATCTGTAATATCTGTATCAAAAATATCAGATGTTGGTGTTGATACAAGTTTTACTGCGTCCCTCTCAGGAAAGTATACAGATGAAACCGTTCCTTCTTGACCAATCTTCATAAATATGAATTTATCAATTGGTAAGAGTTTTTTGACGAAGGTACTTAATTCGTAACCATCGATCTTTTTAATTTTTGCTTCCATTAATTTTTGTATTTGTTTATTATTATATGTAAAAATTTAATTTAGTTTTAAAAAGTACCATTAACTTTATACTTTTTCTTTGGTGTTGCGCCAAGTTCTTCAGTTACTAATATTTTATGAGTGGTATTATCTTGCTTCATGAATTTAAAGTTTGTCATTTTAGCATTACCTTCACAAAACTTCTTAACCTCAACCGCCATATCCATTGCAGTAGTTGCTGGTACGTTTTGAGCAATATGATTAACTTGCCTTGCATTTTTAATACCAAAGTCTAATGGTAATCCCATAAGATGTAACATTTCTCTAATATTTAAGTACCTATTTTCTGTTGGGTGTACACCATTAAACATATTTCTACCAATAAGAGCTGAAAAACTTTCATCAAAGAAGTGTGGAGATGCATCCCAATAACCCATCCCTTGGCCCGTTTTAAATTTTTGATGTTCTAACATATCACCAAAAGATTTTGTTGATTTTTTATTAGAAAAACCTTGCTTATGATATTTCTTATCTAACCACTGTATGCATTCATCCAATAATTCATTCTTTTCTAAATATTGCGCAATTGTACCTTTACCAAATTTCTTAGCAAAGTCAGCATGATTTAATCCTTCTTTTTCTAAAACAAATTCATAAGGTTTATAATGATCGGTTACTTTACCTTCAACCATAAACATATCTTGTAAGGTTGCATCTTCTGGTACTTCAGCAAGATAATCTATAAGATGTTTCTTTTCTCTAAACTTCCATCCTAGCATAGGTACTGTTGGGGTATTCCAAAAGAAATAAAATGTTCTTATTCTTCTTTGTGGTATTCCATGCAATTCCGTATTAGTTTTAATTAAAGAAAAACTATAACCATATTTTTCACCGATGGCTTTAAGATTATTAACTACACCTTCTCCCATTTTAGTAAAAAGCCCTGGAGCATTTTCTCCCCACAATACTTTAGGTTTAACATTCTCTAAAACATATTCTGCTGAATTATACATCCATTGATTTTGAACTGCATCAGATCCTCTAGATGATGCACTACCACTAGCAGAATTTAATTGTGATAAACCTGCACAAGGGCAAACAGAATTTACAAAATCTACTTGTTCAAATGTTTTATTAGGAATATCTAATTCTTCATGGTCTATTCTATACATAGGTACATCAGGCCAATAATCTTCTATATGGCTTTCGTTAGCAGCAAAAGCTTCATAGCTTAAATGAAATGCTGGTAAATTACCTGTTGCTTTATTACAACCTATTGCACTACCTCCAATTAATGGAATCATAGTACCCCATTTTAATTCTTCTTTTTCTTTATTCATTAGTTTTATATTTTTACTTTTTCAATTTCTAAATCTTCCATAAAGGTAGACGGATTAATATTACCTTCTTTTACTTCATTTTCTAAATACGTTATAGTTTCTTTTATTGTATCTGTTATATCTTTCTTAGGCTCCCATCCCATTGATTTTGCTTTAGAAATATCTCCATAAGAATTTAATGCTTCTCCTGCAATTGCATCATAATGATCAAAATCAACCTTTACTCCCATTTCATCTGCAATCATATTTTTAAGATCCATTAAATTAGTCATTTTACCAGTTCCTAAGTTAAATGTTTGATTAGCAGTATTCTCATTTTCCATACATAAGATATGGAATGCATTAACATCCGATACATCAATATAATCTCTAGCTTTCATATAATCTCCAAATACAATAGGATTATGCTTACCCATTATTCTTAAAATAAATCCAGCAAATACTGGTGGTATAGTTCTTTCATAATCTTGTAATGGTCCTGCTACATTAAAATATCTAAGTGCAGTATAATTTAATCCTTTTGTTCTACTATAAGATTCTGCTAAAAGTGCTAAGCATGCTTTGGTTGTAGAATATATTGTTGTTGGGTCTGATTGATTTTCATTAAAACCACCCCATGTTGGCATTTCACAATTTTCATAAACAGCAGAAGTTTCACTAAAAATAATTCTTTTTACATTTGCCTTAACGCAACCATTCATTATATTTATGCTTCCTAAAATATTATTATCTACAGCTTCATAAACATTTTCATGGCAATCATATATTGATACCAGGCCTGCAAAATGATAAACATAATCAGGTGCAAAGTTTTTAATAATAGTTTCTACATATTGATTTCTGATATCAACTTTATGAAAATTTGTTATTTTATCATGTACCTTAGGTATATATGTTCCATGCTCCATATTATCAATAATAGCAATACAGTCAGCATCATGGCCTCGATTTAATAAATCATTGATGAAATTTGTTCCAACAAACCCAGCACCACCGGTGACTAGGATTTTTGTGTTTGAATTATACATAGTTTTATTTTAGTTTGTTATTTTATTATAAGCTCCCCATATTTGATTATCAACATGTTCTCCTGTGTAATATGAATTTCTTAAATATTTTTCTTGGAGATTATAAAATAGTTTTTTATAATGATCTGGGTTAGCATTTAAAAATTCTACTTTCTTTTTTAAATCAGCTGGAGTTTTACATCTAATGAAATGCCCTTCAGGGAATACATTAAATTCAGTATCGTAAGATGGATGTAAGAATGGTATAATACCATAGTGTAGCATTTCAGCATATTTAGAAGTTACCATTCCTTCTTTAATGGGTACACAGAATGTATACTTAGTAGAAAGTAATTCATCAGTCATTGATTCAATTCTCTTTTCTCCTTTAAACCATTGTGGGTATTCTTTTTTTAGTTCCTCATCCCATTTTCCATAAATGTCAGTCTTTATATTATTCTTTACAATATAATCTTTAACAGGATCCCATCGGTCCATTCCACCAGTTCCTTTACCTTGATTTTGTAACATTACAAATGAATTAGTCTTTTTCATTTTAAATAACTCATCAGTATTATATCTAGTTTTATCTAAAAGAAATACAGTTTCTATTCCAGAATATTCATATGTTGATGTGATAGTTTTAACATCTCTTAATGGTGGATTACAAAAATACTGTTCTTCTTTTGTAAAGTTATTTTGTGCTAAGTAATATGTTGGTCTGTTGTTATTACTCCAATCTTTACAGGCTAATACATATCGGTTATCTACAAGTAAACCAAGAATTGGGACTTTCTTTTCCAATTCATTCATTGCTTGGATTATTGGAGCTGCATAATATTTAAAAAAGTCTAAAGATTTAACTTGGCCTGTCCCATCTACTTTATTAATAAATCCTGGAATGTTAACAGTACTTGATGGTCCTGTGTAAAAGAAAATAAAATCTAAATCTAATTCTTTAATAAACTTTACAGTTTCATCAGCAGATTTTCTATTCTCCATTTTAGAATGAAATTCATGGATGTTTTCTGCTGCTGCTAATTTAGCTTTTACTGGATCTCCAAATAATGATTGAACTGCTGGTTTTTCTTTTGCTCTAACTCTACCTAAATCATTAGGACTTAATAACCAATATTCAATATTAGGATTCCTTGCTGCTATTGAATTTATTAATTGCTTAGGTTCACAATCACCGCCGATTGCACCCCAACTGTTTTCATTAAACTTAATTGCTTTACCAAGTTTGAAAAAACCTACTCTTTTAACATTTTTCATTTAACACGTTTTAATTAATTCTTCTATTACTTCTTTATCATTTTCATATGTTAAATCATACCAACATATATTAAGTTCTTCGAATTTTAAATTATCCATTGAATTAATCAGATGAGTAATTTCATATTCATTTCTGTTTGACATTTTAATACTGTCAAGATTATTAAATGCTTCTTTTGAAAATATCATATAGCCACAGAAGTATCTTCCTGAAACAATTCCATGTGGTTTTTCTATAACAACATTTTCTAATATAGAAGCTAATTGTAAATTTCTTGCACGAGTTCCATAATCTTTATAAGTAACAACTGTATTATTTGGATCGTGATATTCTAATCCTATATTTCCTTGATAATAGTTATCACCAAACAAACATAAGAATGCTTCATTAAATTTACCTGACCAAACCTTTATAGCTGCACCTGGTCCATATTCATCATCCTTTTGAAATTCATAAAATATATTAATTTCTTTTTTATACTTATTTAATTTTTCAATAATAGGGTGAGCTAGCTTTTCATTGTTCTTAAAAAAGAAATCAGCTTTACTAATTGTTACATAACAATCTTCTATTCCATTTTCAATACAAAACTCAATACAATATTCTATTGTTGATTTTCCTAAGATAGGGTCTACTAATTTATTTTTACCGTACCTAGTTGATTTACCTGCTGCTAATATTATTGCTTTTGTTACTCTACTCATTTTGTATATTTTATTTCCAATTCATCAAATAATTCATGCCCTTTTTTAAGAAAGGTTCCTGCTAATTCATATCTTTCATTTAATTCAAAGAAAGGTACTGCTCCTAATAAATGAACAGCTAAAAAGAATTTTAATTGATATTCATCACACCATTCATACATTATCTTTTCTGCACCTTTACAGAAAGTACTATATTTTTTATTAGGGTTATTGTATATATGGGATTCATACTCCATAACAAAAGATTGCATAAGTTTACCATAATCATAATAATCTTGTTCTTCTGTACCTCTTGGATCAATAAACAAAAAATCATTATCATGCAAAATATTACTTACTGTTAAATCACCATGTACAAAACCCCATGCAGACGTAGCATCAAACTTACCTTCATAAGTATAACCAGTCCTTAGTTGTAATTTATCAAAATAAGATTGAGTTTTAACATTTGATCCTATATTATCAAATTTTCCAATAATTGATATTAAATCTTCTAATTGATCAAATGATGATGTTAAGGGTTGTTCTAATATTTTATCATACCAAGTTGGAAATCTCTTCATTTCAAAACTGGTTTCTGATAATGGTTTAATTTCAATAAAATTAGGATGATCACAGCACATTAAGAAATCCATTTGTTGTTTAAACTTTTCTGGATAATGTCCTGCTTCCTTTATAACTTTATTACCTTGGAGAAATACCTTATCTCCACTATTTCCTATTAAAATTTTACTATTATACATTTTATTCCTAGTTTACGTGCAAAGGTTAAATCAACATCAGAATCTCCTACCATTAAGAAATCTGAAGAATCATATTGTGGAAACTTTTCCATTATTAAATGCCCCATATCTGGTGCAGGTTTTTTATTCGGTACATCTTCTCTAGTATATATGTAGTCAAATAAAGAAGGATCTATTTGATGATAACTCATAATTCTATCTACATTTTCTCTAGATGAATTAGATGCTATTACTAAATTTTTAAATACTTTGCTCTTACACATATACAAAAGTAGTTCATTTATCTTTGTTTTATGTAAGTTTTTTGAAAATATTTGTTTTTTGTATTTTTGTGCTAATTTACTTTCCTTAGGAGTTAATTGATATTTTTCTAATAGAACATCCATTCCGTAATTGATATCAGCAAGAATAGCCGATAATGGTATTTCTATATTTAGAACTTTCTCTAATGCCTTTCTCCATGAATCAGCATGAATTTCTATAGTTTTAACTAGAGTATCATCAAAGTCTAACATTAAACACTTTTCCATATAAATTGCGATTTATTATTATATGTAAAAATAAACAAATGTTTTAAGAGTGCTAGAGATATTTTTTAAGACAAAAAAAAGACCACCAATTAAGGTAGCCTTTTTTATTTGTTAATAAAGTAATTTATATGTTATAGACTGTTCTTAGTCTCTTGTACATGTAATCTTACTTCTTGTGCTAGATTTTTAACATCTTGCATAGTTTTACGAATTCTTACTGCAGCAGCTTTATTTCCTTTTACATAAAACTTATCTACATCTTCAGTACACGCTTCGATTAACGCTTTAATCTCTTCAAATTTTTCCATAATTGTTTGTTTTAATTGTTATTAGTTATTTAATCTATATATTCACCACTAGAACTTACCTTCACGATTTCTGTAAAAGCTTGTTGTTTTAGGAATGTACATATAATTTTTATTCTTGTCACGAACATTATTCATAACTCTTTTAAACATGTCCCAATCTGCTGGTAAAACTCCACCTGATCCAGTTGGAGCACCTTTTAATTTAGGAGCAGTGTTTTTCTGTTGGTCTGGATTTCTATATGTTAAGTCTCCAGTTATACTTGGTCTCCATGAAACAGCTGAATGAGAAGTATCATTAGGACCATAACCTTTATTGTTTAATTTTAATTCATAATCTTTTTGAGGCTGCATAAATATTTTCTTGTCTGTATTTCTAGCAGTTACCTTCTTTTTACTTCTTGTAAATACAAAACCTAAATCAGGAAATTGAGAATATGCTTTAGCTATTAGCTCTAAGTGATTAGGGGCCCATTTATCATCATGATCTATTCTAACGATATAATCACAACCATCTTTCTTAGCCATGCTCAGTGAGTCATTAAGTGCACCACAGCCTGCTGTAAAGCGGATCTGTTTAGTAGACCAGTTTTTATTATCTCTTTCACCAGGAGTTGATCTATTTTTATATTGTATTTGATTATCAGGAATAGTATCTTTAATTACTGATTTAATCTCTTCATCATTATCATACTTATCAGCAGTTAAGTAAATTTTCCAATTTTTAAACTTTTGAGCTTTAACTGAATTAAGAGCTTCTTTTAATACCCCAGGAGTAGTCATATGCTGAGCTCTAGTTTTATTTGCTCTACCACCAGTCATATCATGGGTAGCCATTACTATTCCAAATTTAATGTCTTTATCAATCTTTGAGCCTAGATTCTTTTCTAGTAGTATCTGAAAGTTATCAGAACCTATAAAAGATTCTAATAAACTATATTCTTCAAATGTTATCATTTCTTAAAAAATGTTTTTATTGACTTTATTATTCTTTTCATATCTTTATTTGTTAGATCTGAACCTGACGGTAAACATATACCTTGTAAGAATAATAAAGAACTATTTCCATTTATATATTTTGTATAACCTTTCATAACTGGTTGCTCGTGCATTGGCTTCCATAATCTTCTAGCTTCTATATTATCTTCTGCTAAATGTTTTATTAAATCTTCAGGTTTATCTTCACCTTTCATTAGTGCACAAGTTAACCACATGTTAGATCTATCAGTTTCTCTCTCTTCTTGGAAAGAATAAAATAAATTACCTACTTCTTTTCTATAAATTTGATTAACTTCTCTTGTTCTTTTTATTCTATCTTCTATAGCTTCCATTTGACCTACGCCAATTGCAGCAAGAACATTACTCATTCTATAATTATATCCTATTTCAGTATGATGATAAAAAGGTTTACTATCTTTAGCCTGTGTTGAAAGAAATTTCATATAATCGGCATGCTTCTTGTCATTAGTTACAACAACCCCACCACCGGAAGTAGATAGTAACTTATTTCCATTAAAAGAATAAACACCAATAGGACCAAAGGTTCCTGTGTGCTTATCATTAAAAGTAGATCCCAGGCTCTCAGCAGCATCTTCAATAATAGGTATGTCATATTCATCTGATAATTTTTTAATTGCATCCATATTACAAGGTACTCCAAATATATGGACTGGTATAATTGCTTTTGGTTTTTTACCTAGAGCCGTAGAATTAAGGATTGCTTTTTCTAATAAGATAGGATCCATGTTCCAACTACCTTCTTCTGAATCAATAAAAATAGGTTCTGCTCCACAGTATATAATTGGACTAACGGTAGCAACAAATGTTAATGATTGACATATAACATAATCTCCAGGTTCTACTTTTAATGCCCTAAGTGCTAAATGAATTCCTGCTGTACACGAAGTAACAGCTACAGCATATTTAGAATTTGTATATTCTTTAACTTTTTCTTCAAACATATTCAGATGAGGTCCTATTGGAGCTATCCAATTATCTTTAAACACATCCTTAATATATTCTAATTCTTTTCCTGACATATGAGGAGGTGATAAATAAATCTTTTTCATATTATTTAATTTTAGCTGGGTTTCCGTATGCAGTAATGTTATCAGGCATGTCTTTAGTTACAACTGAACCTGCACCTATCATACAATTTTTTCCAATTTTAATATAAGGTAACACTGTAGCACCTGCACCAATAAAAGTTCCTTCACCTATTTTAACACCACCACACAAAGTAGCGTTAGGACCAATAAAAGAATACTTACCTAATATACAATCATGATCAATTGAAGCAGCTGTATTAATTATAGAATGACTACCTATAGTAGTATCCATTTGAATAACTGCGCCTGCCATAATTTGAGTACCTTCTCCTATAATAGATGAAGAATTACATATAGAATTACTAGATATAGTACTAATGAATCGCTTACCCTTTAAAACCTTTTCTGCTATTTTTTTTCTGCTTTTATTATTACCTATTGCAATTACCCACAAACCTTTTTTTGCTTTATTATAATCATCATCATTAAAAAATTCATACTGCTGTAATCTAATGGCAGAAGAAACTACTTTTGCATGATCGCCTTTTCCGTAAATATTAATCATTTTTATTTTTATTAAATTCAAATAAACCAGCTTCCCATAATATGTCACCAAAACTTAAATGATTAAATGATTCTTTAAAGTTATAATTAATAGAATCTTTTAAAGAATTATAATGATTTGCATTTAATAGGCCATTTGTTAATATATGATATAACTCATCAGCTGTTTTAAAGAAAATCATTCCTTTTGTATCAAAAGTTTTCCATTGCATGGTATCACGCTGGCCCCAAATAATAGGTATAGTACCAGTTAACATACAATCTAAATGTTTTTCAGTTAAAAAATAAGGAAATTCATTTTCTACCACAATTTCATATCTATAATCTTTTAAACCATCAACCTTACTAACTGGATTGTTCCAATCAACAGTATGTTTAAGTTTAGATTGAATATGATCTCGGGTAGTGTGTCTTAATGCATGACCTTCCATACCAAAGTTCTTTTGAGACCATATAGCCGTTACGTTTTTTGATTTTGGATAAATCTGCCTATCATTGCTATCAATAAATGTACGAGATCCTGCTATATAATATCTATATTTTTCTGGATATTTACCAGTACCTTTCCATGCAGGGTAATGAACAAATATTAAATCAAAAAGATCTTCATTAGCTGCAATCCAATCAGTAAGAGCTATGTTAAAGGTATAAGGTTCCATTTGAACCATTACCTTATATTTATGTTTAGAATTTTTAACCATTGTTTCTAAATTATCTAAAGAACCGTCATAATCAACAAAAATACCAATATCAGTAGGATCGTTTGTATATTCAATATATTTACTTGCAGTTGATGGATGTTGGCCTGCTCTTTCCTCTGGTCCAAAATTCCACTTGTCCCAATATAAATTAACTTTTGTTTTTTCTGAT
>Ga0308008_1000032_pt1 | contig 71610 bp, 63 predicted proteins | sample Neamet125_FD_203140 | JGI IMG/M metagenome (GOLD analysis project Ga0308008, IMG submission 203140) | Marine microbial communities from water near the shore, Antarctic Ocean - #125 | ecosystem: Environmental > Aquatic > Marine > Unclassified | place: Southern Ocean | collected 2014-07-24
ATTTTTTAAAGTTGGTCAGTCGTTTAACGCAGTGTTAATGAATGCTAAATCACCATTAATTGCAACGAGTAGCTTACAAAACTTATTATCTACGTTTGTGTATTCAACTGATACGTCTATGCAATACGGTACAATAGCTAACGGTAAATTAGTCGTTAAAGACGGTAAGCATATTAAAACTGATACCATTAATTCATCATTCATTGATGTGGTTGGTAAATTGGGGAATAGATAATGTTATATTTTAAAACTCAAATATTAGAAGGTGATTCCATAGAGAATGAGGCAAAAATTCGCCAAGTGATTTTAAGACGTCATTTAATTATTGACTTTCAATCATCTAAAAGAAATGAATATTATGGAAATAATAGAGGTAAATTTATAGGAGTTGAAAAGAAAGAAGGTATTGATATTTTAAGAATTAGAGGTTTGTTTTTTAGATTTTTACCGAAAGTGATTGTAAGGCTAAATATAAACAACGGAATTAGTAAAATTAAATATAGACCAAGTTTTATTTCAATGTTAATGTTTGTGGTTTGTACAATTGGAATACTTATTAATTTAAATACTCAATATCTTTTAAATGGTTTAGTAGTTTTTACTATTTATTCAGTAGCTTTTTATGTTGAGTATTATTTTACTAACCTGGAATTAAGAGATTATTTTAAATTTACTGATAAATAGCATGAGAGAAAAATTCGTAGTATTTGAAACTAAATTTATTGCGGTATTAACTTCAGTTAGTGATTCTAATTATTCATCAATAATTGATGGATTAGAAGTGTTAATAGCAGAGAATAAAGACATTTTAAGTAAAAGTCAAATGCTGACAATCCTATTTAAAATTAATCTTGAATTTAAAATGAATGAATTTCAAGAAAAGGTATTTTTTGAAATTGAAAATAGAGTGGAAAAAGGTTAGTTTTTCATTATAAGGTAGTTCCTACAAAAACAACAACCCATTTTCCTTCAATACATCAAAGTTTTCAGTTTCCATAAACTGTCCAAAATCTTCATTAGCTAATTCAGTATACACCGCTTCAAAGTTTTTAAAGTTGGTTGGGTTTTCACTGTTTACAGATGCTAATTGTAAAATAGCATGAATTCCTTTTATTTGATTTACGTTCCCTTTAATTGTAAACTGATTGGTTTTAGTGTTAAATACCAATCTTGACATCTCTTTTACCTTACCTTTCTTCTTAATGGTGTAAACTTCCGCTTCCGGAATAGTTTCTAACCAAACAACTTTAGTGTTCGGTTTTAAAGTGAAAGGCGCACCATTCTCAAGTAATAAATCAATGAAGTTAGGTGCTAATGTGGTTTGTTTACTGTCAAAATCGAACCAATTTTGGAGTGGTAGTTCAAAACCAGCTCCATGCATATAATTGTAGATAGATGTTTTTAAACCTTGGCTATATTTTTCGTGATCACACCCAACGTTATCAATATGAGGGCGGTCGTTATTCGCAAAACTTCCATCTGATTTTAAAATACTTTCCACGTTAAATCGTTCTGGTTCTAATCCAACTGGACTATGTGCTGTCATGGCAAATTGATGCCAAAAACCAGATTTTATAATTCCAGCTTCAAAAAACTGTCTCACCACTTCTAATGAGTTTATCGTTTCTAAATCTGTTTGCGTTGGAAAACCATACATTAAATACGAATGCACCATGATGCCGTTATCTGTAAAGTTTGAACAGACGTTAGCTAATTGTTGTAAGTCAACACCTTTATCAATTAATTTAAGTAAACGGTCTGAGGCTACTTCAATTCCACCAGAAACTGCAATACAACCAGATTGTTTTAATAAATCACATAAGTCAGATGAAAAGTTCTTCTCAAATCGAATATTAGTCCACCATGAAATAGACACTTTACGTTTAATTAATTCTAAAGCTAAATCTCTTAATAATTTTGGTGGTGCAGCTTCATCCACAAAATGGAATCCATTTTCACCCGTTGCTGCTACTAGTTCTTGAATACGATCTACTAGTAATTCTGCTTTAGACGGTTCGTAATCTTTAATATAACTTAAAGAAATATCACAAAATGTACATTTAGCCCAATAGCAACCATGTGCTAAGGTTAATTTGTTCCATCTGCCATCACTCCACAAACTGTGCATTGGATTGGCTACTTCTATTACTGAAATGTATTCGTTTATTCTTAATCCGGTATAATCTGGTGTACCTACATCTTTTTGAGAGTAGTCTTTTATAACAGGAGTGTTAAAGTATTTAATTTCGCCATCTACTATAGTAAACGTACGTTTTAATGTCTCTTTTTTAGTGTCTTGTGTTAAGTGATTATAAAGTTGTTCAATTGGCGCTTCTCCATCATCTAAACTTATGAAGTCAACAAATTCAAATAATCTAGCATCTGTAATTGTTCTTAACTCAGTGTTTGGAAAACCACCACCGACATGTACTTTTGTATGCGGATAGTTTTGTTTAATAAATTCACCACATTTTAAAGCAGAAAATAAGTTACCTGGAAAAGGTACTGAAATCACAACAAATTTTGGGTTTACTTTTTTTAGATAGGCATCTAAAGTAGGTAAAGTAAGGTTTGTAATATATGAATTTGGTGCTTTCAGTTGATTGTATAAATCGTCAAACGTATGTGCAGACGAGCTAATACGTTCAGCATATCTACTAAACCCAAAGTTTGAATCAATATTATCGACAATGTAATCAGAAATATCTTCAATGTATAAGGTTGCTAAATGCTTCGCTTTATCTTGTAAACCCATTGAACCAAAGGCCCATTCTAAATCTTCTAATTGGTTGAACCTTGAAGCAGTTGGTAAATAGTTATCACTGCAAATCGCATGAGAAAGTGTACTGTTTCTACCTTGTAAAAACTGTATAACAGATTCAATAGTCTGTATATAATGTTCTTTTAAAGCTAAAATTCGTTTTGAATTTTTTGATAATTGGCCAAAAGTTTCAGTTTCAAATAAATCAATTAGGCCTTGTTTAGAGAATAGACTTAAAATAACATCAATTCCTAAATCTGCTTGAAAAGTAGAAATATTTTTTGTGTTTAAAAAACCTTTAATATAAGCCGTAGCAGGGTAGGGCGTATTTAATTGTGTAAAAGGAGGTGTTACTAAGAGTATGTCTTTTTGCAAAGCTATTTGTGTTTTTTTTGACAAAGATAATAAAGATAAATATAAATAATAGATGTGTGAGTTGTTATAGTAAGCTAAAATAGATCTTTTAGCATTATTTTTTTGATAATAAAAGTCTATATTATAAATTAAATTAATTAAAATAAACTTAAAAATATTTATTATGATAGTAATACTATTATATTTGCATTAAATAAAAACATTATGATTGAAGTTAAGATAATTATTCGAAATTTAAAGTCTGCAGAAAAGGTAAAGAAGACCTTGACGGATAAAATGCTTGGGACAGGTTTTTTTGTAATCAAAGAGGCTGACGAAATTCAAAAACCAACTTATATTTTGACTGGACAAACAAGAGCAATGTTATTTGAGGATGTCTTTTCTGAGGTGAAATTACAAATAGAAGAAGATTTAATAACTATTTATTCTACACCAATTGTAAATGGAGATTGGAAGGTATTAGATTCAGTTTTATATAAAAAGAAAAGTGCTTAAAATAATGGAAAATTTTGTAAATAAAATCGTAATAAAAATAAATGAGAATGTCTATATAAAATCTCCTCAGTCATCTAAATTGGGTGAAAAGATTTTAAAAGGAAGTATTAACCTTATTGATAATATAGGTTTTGAGGAGTTTACTTTTAAAAAACTAGCCAAGAAAATTGGTTCTACAGAAGCATCAATATATAGGTATTTTGATTGTAAACATAATTTACTAATCTATCTTGTGTTGTGGTATTGGGGATGGCAAGAATATAGGTTAGTAATGAAGTTAACTAATATTGATAATCCTAAAGAAAGGTTAACAAGAGCAATTAAGATATTAACTGAAAAAATTGAAGAAGATTCTACATTCTCTGAAATTGATGAGTACAAATTAAATCGAATTGTAATTGCAGAATCGTCAAAAGTGTATTTTAATAAAGCTGTAGATATGGATAATAAATTAGGATTTTTTAATCAATATAAAGAAATCGTAAAGCGAGTTTCTGATATTGTTTTGGAAATAAACCCTGAATTTCAATATGCTCAAATGTTAATTTCTACGATTATTGAAGGGTCTCATCATCAACGATTTTTCGCTGAACACTTACCAAGGCTTACCAATGTTATTGAAGGGGAAGATATCGTGACAAAGTTTTATACTGAATTGGTGTTTAAAGAAATAGATGCTAAAGTTTCATTGTAAATAAATTAAAAAATGGAAAATAATAAAATTACTCCTTTAGCTAGATTTTGGTTATTATTAAAACCAGATAAGAAAGAAATAAAAAATGTTTATATCTATGCTTTTTTTAATGGTTTGGTGAGTTTATCATTGCCTTTAGGAATACAGGCAATTATTAACTTAATCCAAGGTGGAAGTATAAGTACATCTTGGTTTGTTTTAGTCACTTTCGTAATTATGGGGATTACAATATCAGGTGTGTTACAAATTCAGCAATTAAAAATAACGGAATATTTGCAACAACGAATTTTTACAAGAGCTGCATTTGAATTTGCATATAGAATACCGAGAATTAAATTAGAAGCGCTTTATAATCATTACGCTCCAGAGCTAATGAATCGTTTTTTTGATGTGACATCTGTTCAAAAAGGACTTTCTAAAATTCTATTAGATTTTTCGGCAGCTTCCATTCAAATTTTATTTGGACTTATCCTATTATCATTATACCATCCGTTTTTTATTATCTATAGTTTAATCCTAATTATTTTAGTGTATACAATTTTTAAGTTAACATCTGCAAAAGGTTTAAGTACGAGTTTGTATGAGTCAAAGTATAAATATAAAGTGGTGCATTGGTTAGAAGAGTTAGCAAGAACAAGTGTAAGTTTTAAATTAGCAGGTAATTCAGAATTACCAATGCAAAAAGTGGATGAATATACAGGTGATTATATTAATAGTAGAGATTCTCACTTTAGAGTACTTAAGAATCAATATACTTTAATGGTTATTTTTAAAGTACTAGTATCTGCAGGACTTTTAATAGTGGGTAGTTTACTTGTTATGGATCAACAAATGAATATTGGTCAATTTGTAGCAGCAGAAATAATTATTTTATTAGTCTTAGGCGCAGTAGAAAAATTAATACTTAGTCTTGAATCTATTTATGATATATTAACTTCATTGGAGAAAATAGGACAGGTTACTGATTTAGAGTTAGAAAAGAATAGTGGATATGATTTTGAAGTCAAAAATGGAGGAATGGCAATTGAAATGCTTGATTTAAGTTTTAAATATCCTGAACAAACTAACTATATTTTAAAGAATGTATCAATTGTTATAACACCAGGGGAAAGAGTTTTACTTAAAGGAGATAGTAATTCTGGGAAAGCAACGCTTTTAAATTTATTTGCTGGGTTGTACACAATAAAAGAAGGTAATCTAATTCTTGATACTTTGCCTATTGGTAATTACAATCCAAATAAGTTAAGAGGGTCTATTGGTGATTGTTTAATGAATGAATTGTTATTTGAAGGATCAGTTATGGAAAACATCACAATGGGTAGAGAGAAAGCAAGTTATGAAAATGTATTATGGGCTGTCGATAATCTAGAACTTGGAGAGTTTGTAAAGCGTTTACCTTTAGGATTGGATACAATATATAATCCACAGGGTAAACAGTTCTCAAAGGGTATTGTAGATAAAATTATTTTAGCAAGGAGCGTTGCTGATAAACCAAAATTGTTGCTGATTAAAGATGTGTTCTCCTCATTTTATCAAGAAGAGAAAAATAGAATTTTCAAGTTTTTAACAAGTGATAATAATGATTGGACGCTTATTACAGCATCTAATGATAAAAACCTTTTAGATATGATGAATACAGTGTATAGTGTTCAAAATAAAGTTATTACTAAAATATAATTTATATGCTTAATATTTCAAATAATAAAGTGTACGAAAGTATTGTAAATAAAAAATACGCTACACTAGATTCTGTTTTAGACAAAAAATCGAATAAGGTTTTGAAAAGAATGATAATCGCTTTTCTAATTATTTTACTGTGTATATTTTTTTTACCATGGACTCAAAACGTTAGGTCCAATGGTGTAATTACGACATTAAAACCGGATCAAAAACCACAAGGAATTAACTCAATAATTGATGGTAGAATTGAAAAATGGTTCGTTCAGGAAGGTGATTTTGTAAACAAAGGTGATACGATTTTAAAAATATCAGAAGTTAAAGATTCATACTTTGATAATGAATTACTAAATAGAACAAAAAATCAGGTTGATTTAAAGAAGCAATCGGTGCAGAATTATATGGATAAAGTTGGTGTTCAGAAGAATCAAATTAAGTTATTGGCTAAAGAGAAAGATTTAAAAATATTATTTATAGAAAACAAATTAACACAAGTTGTCTTAAAGGTTCAAAATGACAGTATAAATCACGTAACTGCTTTAGTAAATAATGAAATAGCGAAAAAACAGTTTGACCGAACTGAAGAATTATATGAACAAGGTTTAAAGTCTAAAAGTAATTTAGAAGAAAAAGGAATTAAATTACAGCAAACATTAGGTTATGAAATAGGAGCAAAAAATAAATGGTTAAATTCTAAAAATGATTTAATAGGATTAAAAATAGAGCTAAGTAATGTGATTGTAAAATATAAGAATAATGCCAATAAAGTAGAGTCCAGTATCATTAGTACAAAGTCTCAAAAAATTGATGTAGAATCGAATTTAAATAAACTAGAAAACACCTATAGTAACTATAGTTTCAGAAATGGGTTGTACTTCATTACTGCGCCAAAGTCAGGATATATAACAAAAACGATAACATCTGGTATAGGAGAAGTTATTAAGGCTGGTAAAGAAATTTTAACTCTAATGCCAAATGAATATGACTTAGCGGTTGAAATGTACATTAATCCAATTGATTTACCTCTGGTACATAAAGGCGAAAAGGTTAGAGTACAATTTGACGGTTGGCCTTCAATTGTCTTCTCTGGCTGGCCAAATAGTAGTTTTGGAACATTTGGAGGTGAGATTTACGCAATTGATCAATATATAGGTACTAACGGTAAGTATAGAGTGTTAATTAAATCAGATGATAATGATAAAAAATGGCCAGAAGCGTTGAGATTTGGTACTGGTACGTCTAATTTAATCATGCTGAATGATGTGCCAATCTGGTATGAGTTATGGAGAAATATTAATGGGTTTCCATCAGAATTTTATACGGTTGAAAATAAAGAAATTAAAAAGAAAAAATAATGAAATATATATATATACTTTGTTATCTATTAATAAGTATGAATTTGGCTTACGGCCAAGATTCATTAACTAAATATTTATCTTTTACGGATTATTTATCTATTGTAAAAGAGCATCATCCTGTGGCATTCCAAGCGAACCTAAAGTTAAGAGAAGGGGATAGTTATTTTCAAAAAGCTAAAGGTGAATTTGATCCGAAATTATCAGGAAACATGAAGCAAAAATATTTTGGTGGTACAAACTACTATAGTTATTTACATGGTGGTCTTAAGGTACCAACTTGGTTTGGTATAGAAACTGAATTAGGCTATAATGATAATGAAGGTGCAAAACTAAATCCTGAATCTTATTTGTTGCCTTCAGGAGTTTGGAATCTTGGTATTAGTATTAATTTGGGTAGTGGTTTGTTTATTGACCAAAGACGTGCAGATTTAAAACAAGCAAGAATAATTCAAAAAAGTTCTGGTCTTACGCAAAAAATAATGTTGAATAAATTAGTGCTGGATGCAACAGCCACATTTTTGGAATGGCATAAATCATATGATAAAGTTAACTTAATATTGGATAATTTAAATAATTTAAAATTAAGATTTTTGAATATCAAAGAAAGTGTAAGGTTAGGAGATAAGCCAGCGATTGATACCGTTAAGCTAAGTCTTCAGTTATTAAATAGAGAATTAAAGTTCAAGCAAGCTGCTGTATATTATAAAAATAAGACGGAATACCTAAATACATATTTATGGCAAGATGGGTTCGTTCCTCTTGAAATTGATATAGCTACTGTTCCTAAAGTTGATAATGAATTTGTTAATTTATTAGAAATGTTTGAATTTGAAACTGTTATAATTAATCACCCAGAGTATTTAATGGCTCAAAATGATATTTCTGTAGCTAAAATAGATTACCGAATAAAAAAGGAGGAGTTGAAACCTGAGCTAAAAATTAAGTATAATGCTCTAAGTTCTGATAATGGAAATGGAAATGGAGTATTAGGGGATTACTCTTCTGAAAATTATTATTGGGGTGCATCAATGTCATATTCAATTTTTACACGTAAGGAAAGAGCAAATGTTGAATTGACACGTATTAAGCTAGAAGATAAAACGTTAAAGTTAGCGAGTAAAAAACAAAATATAAAATATAAAATAGAGAGTACCAAAAATTCAATTAGTTCATTAAAAGAACAAGTCGAAATTCAAGAGAAGTCAGTAGAACTATATAATCTGTTATTAAAATCTGAGATCACTTTATTTGATATTGGAGAGTCATCTATGTTTTTGGTTAACACTAGAGAGCAGAACTTAATTGATTCAAAGTTGAAGTTAATTGAAACAAACTTTTTATATCGTTTAGGTGTTTCAATGTATATGTATCATATCTTCAATTTTTTTTAAAGTAGAGTAATATTTTCGTTCAATTAAATTTACAAAAAAAGGGATAACAAATATATGCTATCCCTTTTTGAATATAATTAAGTTGTTAATTAATAATAAATTAATCTTCTAACTTTAGCAATGTATTTAGCTAATCTGATAACTTGTTTAGTGTATCCAAACTCGTTATCATACCAAGTATAAAGTACAACATTTTTCTTGTCTGGAGAGATAATTGTTGCTGGTGCATCAAATACAGAACAACATGTATTACCAATAATATCGTTAGATACTAACTCCTCATCAAATGAATAGTAAATTTGGTTTACTAAGTTTCCATTTAAGGCTGCATCTTTTATAACTTCATTAACTGCTTCAACTGTGTCAGCTGATTTGTTTAATGTTAAGTTCATAATTGCTAAAGAACCATTTGGAGTAGGAACACGAACTGCATTCGCAGTTAACTTATCTTCTAATTCAGGAATTACTTTAGTTACAGCTTTTCCAGCTCCAGTTGAAGTAATTACCATATTTATAGCAGCAGATCTACCTCTACGTGGTTTGTTGTGCATGTTATCTAATAAGTTTTGATCATTAGTATAAGCATGTACAGTTTCAATATGTCCTTTTTCAATTCCGTATTTAGTATTGATAACATTTAAAATTGGAGCAATTGCGTTTGTAGTACAACTTGCAGCAGAAAAAATATCTTGACCTTCAATGTCTAAATCAAAGTGATTGATTCCATAAACAATATTAGGAATTTCTTTTCCTGGAGCAGTTAATAAAACTTTATCAGCACCTTTTGATTTTAAATGACGAGATAAAGCAGTTTTATCAGTAAAAGCACCAGTGTTATCAATAATTAAAGCATTATTAATACCGTAAGCTGTATAATCAATATCTTCTGGATTAGACGCTTCAATCATTTTAACAATTTGTCCATTAATGATAATTGCTTTGTTTTCTACATCAGCAGTAACAGTACCTTTAAAATCGTTATGTACAGAATCATTTCTTAATAAAGCAGCTCTTTTTGTAATATTAGCAGGAGATGCATTTCTTGTAACAATAGCTCTTAGTCTTAATTGTTGACCTTTACCAGCTTGTTTAATCAATTCTCTTGCCGCTAATCTTCCAATTCTACCAAATCCGTATAAAACAACATCTCTTGGTTCAACTTTAGAATCGCCACCATCCATCATGTTGGCTAACTTATCTTTTAAAAAGTCTGACTTTGAATTAAATTTTTCACCTTCATGAATCCATTCGTAAGCTAATTTTCCTATGTCAATTTTAGCAGGTGCTAAATTTAATTTAAAAATTTCTTCAGCTAACTCAGAAGTTGTTGTTACGTAAATTTGTTTACCAACTACTTTTTCAGCATAATCATGTAAATTAATAATTTCAGAAGTTGTAATGTCAACTAAATGATTTCTGAATAAAACTAATTCAATCCCTTGGTCAAATAATAATTCACCTACGTAACGCGCTAATTTTACTGCTGCTCTTTCATTTTTAACGTAATTGTCAAGCTCTTTTTCGTAACCTACTGATGTTCCCATTTTTATTGATTTTATTGGTTGTAAATTTATAAATATTTTAAAAATTGATAATAAAAAAGCCCCCAAAAAATTGGGGGCTAAATGTTATCCTAAATAATCTTTTAGTAATTTGTTTCTAGACGAATGTCTCAAGCGTCTTATCGCTTTTTCTTTTATCTGTCTAACTCTTTCCCTTGTTAAGTTGAATTTTGTTCCAATCTCTTCAAGTGTAAGTCCGTGATTCATTCCAATCCCGAAAAATAATCTGATAATTTCTTTTTCTTTATCTGTTAGAGTTGAAAGTGATCTTTCAATTTCTTTTTGTAAAGATTCAGCTAATAATTGCTTATCAGCATTTGGAGAATCAGCATTTGCCATTACATCCATTAATGTTCCACCATCTTCTGATGATGATAATGGTGCATCCATAGAAACGTGACGACCTGCTACTTTCATTGATTCCTTAACTTTATCTTCAGGAACTTCTAAAATTTCAGCTAATTCCTCAGCTGAAGGTGGTCTTTCGTATTCTTGCTCTAATTTAGAGAATGCTTTATTAATTTTATTTAATGATCCAACTTGATTTAAAGGTAAACGAACGATTCTTGCTTGTTCAGCTAAAGCTTGCAGAATTGACTGACGAATCCACCATACGGCATAAGAGATAAATTTAAACCCTCTTGTTTCATCAAATTTTTGTGCGGCTTTAATTAAACCTAAATTTCCTTCGTTAATTAAATCTGGTAATGTAAGACCTTGATTTTGATACTGTTTTGCAACTGAAACAACAAATCGTAAATTAGCTCTAGTCAATTTTTCAAGTGCCCATTGGTCTCCTTGCTTGATTCTTTTTGCTAATTCAACTTCCATTTCAGCAGTAATTAGTTCCTCCTTACCTATATCTTGTAAGTATTTATCTAAAGATTGACTTTCACGATTAGTAATGGATTTTGTAATTTTTAACTGCCTCATTTTTATTTTAATTTTAAATTGTTAATTACCGAACTGCAAATTTACGTCATTATTCCTTTCAAGTCAAGCCTAATACGTTTTATTTTCTATTCTTCTTTATTATAACTACTAATTCGACTAAAAAGTTACATAAATGATATAAATTTTTGTTATAAATTATTTTTACGCCGTTATTACAACTAAATTTAAAAGAATGAAAATATGGAGTCAACTATTTTTTTACAGTTTTATTTGATAAAAAAGAACATAAAAAAAGCATAAATCAATTATGATTTCTGCTTTATAAATATACTTAGTATATACTTAGTATTTTATCTATTTATCAGTTGCTTTCTTTTTAGGTACTTTACCTTTTTCAATTTTAATACTGATTTTCTTCTCTTCTTTATCAAAACCGATTTTAATAGTGTCGCCTTCTTTTAAATGGGAGTTTATAATTTCCTCAGCTAAAGGATCTTCAACATTCTTTTGAATAGCTCTATTTAAAGGTCTTGCACCGTATTTTTCATCATATCCTTTGTCAGCAATATAATCTTTAGCTTCTTCAGTCATTTCAACTTTGTAACCTAGTTCATTAATTCTACTGTACAATTTAGCTAATTCAATATCAATAATTTGGTGAATATCTTCTTTCTTTAATGAGTTAAAGATAATCATATCATCAATTCTATTCAAAAATTCAGGAGCGAATGCTTTCTTCAATGCTTTGTGAATAATAGCTATAGCAGCATCTTCTTTTTGCGCTGTTTGTGATGATGTTCCAAATCCAACACCTGTTCCAAAATCTTGAAGTTGTCTTACACCAATATTTGACGTCATTATTATGATGGTATTCTTAAAATCAATTTTACGTCCTAAACCATCAGTCATGTGACCGTCATCTAGTACTTGTAAAAGTAAATTGAATACATCTGGATGCGCTTTTTCAATTTCATCTAACAGTATAATAGAGTAGGGCTTACGTCTTACTTTCTCTGTTAACTGACCTCCTTCTTCATATCCAACATAGCCCGGAGGTGCTCCTGCTAATCTAGATATAGAGAATTTCTCCATGTATTCAGACATATCAATTCTAATTAATGCATCTTCAGAATCAAATAAGTTTTTAGCTAATACTTTTGCTAATTGAGTTTTACCAACTCCTGTTGGGCCAAGGAAAAAGAATGAACCAATTGGTTTATTTGGATCTTTTAATCCAGCTCTATTTCTTTGGATTGCTTTCACAACTTTTGCTATAGCTTCATCCTGTCCAATCACACTTTTTTTGATTGAATCACCTAAGTGAACAATTTTACCAGATTCAGTTTCTGAAACTTTTTGTAAAGGAATCCCCGTCATCATAGAAACTACTTCTGCTACATGCGCTTCAGTAATTTCAATTTTATTTTCTTTAGTGTCAGTTTCCCATTCTTCTTGCGCATTATCCAATTCTTCAGTTAAAGACTTTTCAGTATCACGTAACTGAGCTGCTTTTTCATATTGTTGGGACTTAATTACGTCTTTCTTTTCAATATTAATTTCTTCAATTGCTTTTTCTAGCTCAACAATTTTTTTAGGTACATTAATATTTGTAATATGTACTCTTGACCCAACTTCATCCATAGCATCAATAGCCTTGTCAGGTAAGTTTCTGTCTGACATATAACGTTCAGTTAATTTTACACATGCTGCAATAGCTTCATCAGTGTAAGAAACTGAATGATGATCTTCATAACGTTCTTTAATGTTAGATAAAATTTCAATTGTTTCTTCAATCGAAGTAGGTTCTATTAAAACTTTTTGAAAACGTCTTTCTAAAGCACCATCTTTTTCAATATGCTTACGGTATTCATCTAAAGTTGTAGCGCCAATTACTTGTAGTTCACCTCTTGCCAATGCTGGTTTAAACATGTTTGAAGCATCTAACGAGCCAGATGCACCACCAGCACCAATAATAGTATGGATTTCATCAATGAATAAAATAATCTCTCTTGATTTTTCTAATTCATTCATTACGGCTTTCATTCTTTCTTCAAACTGCCCTCTGTACTTTGTGCCAGCAACTAATGAGGCTAAATCTAAAGAGATAACTCTTTTGCCAAATAAAGTTCGTGATACTTTTTTTTGAATTATTCTCAATGCTAAACCTTCTGCAATTGCAGATTTCCCAACACCAGGTTCACCTATTAAAATTGGGTTATTTTTCTTTCGTCTTGATAAAATTTGAGACACACGCTCAATTTCAGAATAACGTCCAACAATAGGGTCTAGTTTATTCTGTTCTGCCATAGCAGTTAAATCTCTTCCAAAGTTGTCTAAAACTGGAGTGGTAGATTTGTTTTTTGATTTTTTTGATGAAGAACCAAAATTTGATTCCCCCGAGCCTTTTGAATCTCCACCGTCTTCTGTTGATCCTGGGAGTTCAGCTCTAGTGATGTCTTTGTCGTCTATCATAGCTTGTAGTTCTTCTTTTACATTTTCATAAATAACGCCATATTTATTTAATAAATTGGTTGCTAAGTTATCTTCAGCTCTTAAAATTGATAATAAAATATGCTCAGTTCCAACCCTTTTACTTTTAAATAATCTAGCTTCTAAATACGTCATCTTTAAGACTTTTTCTGCTTGTCTTACTAAGGGGATGTTTTTAGAATTTATGTTTTTTACACTTGTTTCTTTTAATTTTTTTTCAAGGTTTAATCTTAATTCATTAATGTTAACAGAAAACTCTGATAACAATTTTATTGCTAAACCTTCACCTTCTCGTAATAATCCGAGTAAAATATGTTCCACACCTAGATAGTCATTACCTAAACGGACAGCTTCTTCCCTACTGAAAGTGATTACATCTTGTGCTCTTGCTGAAAAATTTGCATCCATAATTTATTAACCCTGTATTTTAGCTTAAATGTACAATAATAATTTATTCCAAATATAAAAAAATCATTTTAGTTAGCTCAATTGTTGATAAGCTATATTTTTCACTCATTTTTGTTAATAAGTCTATGTTTTATATGTTGTATTAATTCAATTATAATGTCTATTTTCGTAAATTGAAAAAACACATACAATTTATATGGCAGACGGAGAAAGAATTATTAAGATAAACATTGAAAGTGAAATGAAATCAGCTTACATTGATTATTCAATGTCAGTAATCGTTTCTAGAGCATTACCAGATGTGAGAGATGGGTTTAAACCGGTTCATAGAAGAGTTTTATATGGTATGCTTGATTTAGGTGTTTTATCTAATAGAGGTCATAAGAAATCAGCAAGAATTGTTGGTGAAGTACTTGGTAAGTATCATCCACATGGTGATTCGTCAGTTTATGACACTATGGTAAGAATGGCGCAAGAATGGTCATTAAGATATCCTTTAGTTGATGGACAAGGTAATTTTGGGTCTGTTGATGGAGATAGTCCAGCTGCCATGCGTTATACTGAGGCTAAATTAAGAAAAATAGCTGAAGAGATGTTAGCTGATCTTGAAAAAGAAACAGTAGATTTTGCACCAAATTTTGATGATACTTTAAAAGAGCCAACTGTTCTTCCAACAAAAGTTCCTAATTTATTAGTGAATGGCGCAAGTGGAATTGCTGTAGGTATGGCAACTAATATGCCACCTCACAATTTAACTGAGGTTATTAATGGTACAATCGCATATATAAATAATAATGAGATTGAGATTGCTGAATTGATGGAGCACATTAAAGCGCCTGATTTTCCAACTGGTGGAACTATTTATGGATATGAAGGCGTAAAAGCTGCATTTGAAACTGGTAGAGGTAAAGTAGTGATGCGTGCTAAAGCAACAATTGAAGAAATTAGAGAAGGAAAGGAAGCAATTATTGTAACTGAAATTCCTTACCAAGTGAATAAAGCAGACATGATTAAGAAGACTGCTGATCTTGTTAATGATGGTAAGATTACTGGTATTTCTGATATTAGAGATGAGTCTGATAGAAACGGAATGAGAATTGTGTATGAATTAAAAAGAGATTCAATTCCAAACGTTGTTTTAAATAAATTATATAAATATACATCTTTACAAACTTCATTTTCTGTAAATAATATTGCCTTAGTTAAAGGTCGTCCAGAAATGTTGAATCTTAAAGATATGATTCATCATTTTGTTGAACATAGACATGAGGTTGTTGTAAGAAGAGCACAGTTTGATTTAAGAAAAGCTGAAGAAAGAGCACATATACTTGAAGGTTTAATTATTGCATCTGATAATATTGATGAAGTAATTAAAATTATTAGAGCTGCTAAATCTCCAGAAGCTGCAAGAGAAGAATTGATGGTACGTTTTGCGTTATCTGATTTACAATCTAAGGCAATTATTGAAATGCGTTTAAGACACTTAACAGGTCTAGAACAAAGTAAATTAAGAGGAGAGTTTGATGAGTTAATGATTAAAATCACTGACTTAAAAGATATTTTAGAAAGCGAAGAAAGAAGAATGACCATCATTACTGAAGAATTGGAATATATTCGTGAAAAGTATGGTGATGAAAGACGTTCGATTATTGAATATTCTGCTAATGAAATGAGTATTGAAGATTTAATTCCTGATGAAGAAGTTGTGATTACAATTTCTAATGCAGGTTATATTAAACGTACTTCTTTAGCTGAATATAAAGTTCAACGTAGAGGTGGAACTGGTTCAAAAGGTTCTACAACTAGAGATAAAGATTTCTTAGAACATTTATTTGTTGCAACTAATCATAATTGGTTATTAATATTTACTGAAAAAGGTAAATGTTTCTGGATGAGAATTTTTGAAATTCCTGAAGGATCTAAAACGTCTAAAGGTAGAGCGTTATTGAACTTAATTAATATTGGTCAAGACGATTCAATTAAAGCGTTTATTAATGTTGGAGATATTAAATCTCCTGAGTACACTGATGATAAATACATTGTAATGTGTACTAAGAAAGGTGTAATTAAGAAAACTAAATTAGAAGCATATTCTAGACCAAGAACTAATGGTATTCATGCTATTGGTGTAAGAGATGGTGATACTTTATTAGAAGCTAAATTAACAAATGGTTCTAATCAAATTATGATGGCTTTAAAATCTGGAAAATCTATTAGATTTGAAGAGGAAAAAGTTAGATCAATGGGTAGAACTGCTTCTGGTGTTAGAGGAATTAGATTAGCACATGACAATGATGAAGTTGTTGGAATGATTGCTGTTGAATCTGATGAGGCTAATGTAATGGTTGTTTCAGCTAATGGTTACGGTAAACGTTCTGCTGTTTCTGATTACAGAATTACAAATAGAGGTGGAAAAGGTGTCAAAACAATCAACGTAACAGACAAAACAGGAGAGTTAATCTCTATTAAGAATGTGTCTGATGAAGATGATTTAATGATTATCACTAAAAAAGGAATTACAATTAGAATGCACGTTGATATTCTAAGAGTAATGGGTAGAGCTACACAAGGTGTTAAATTAATCAACCTTAAAGGGACTGATGAAATTGCAGCTGTAGCAAAAGTTTTTAGAGATGATGAAGATGATGAGGATGAAGATAATGATGCTATCATTACTCCAGTTCCTGGTGCAGAAGATGAAGCAGGAGAGTTAGGAGAGGAAGAGTGAAAATTGGCATAGATATTGAATACTGAAGATTCCATGCATTTATGTATGGAATTTTTCAGAATTTAACATCAAGTAAATAATAACATAAAAGAAAACATGAAAAAAATTATTTTAGGAGCTTTAGTATTAAGTACAACTTTTACTTTTGCTCAAAGAAAGAATACGACCAATGCGGCAATGTCTTATAATGATGCGCAAAAGTCATTACAGCAAGGTAAATTTGAACCTGCTACAGTTGCATTATTAGAGGCTAAAAAGTATATTGACTTAGCAGTAGCACATGAAGATACAAAGTCAGATGCTAAAACGTTAATGTATAAAGGTAAAATTTATTTAGAAGTTGGTGCTATAGGTTCAATGGCTAAGAATGAAACTGTGATGGCAATGGATCTTGAAAAATTAGCAGAAGAAGGTGTTAGTTCTTTAAAATCAGTTAAGCCTAATGATAAAAAAGACCGTTATGGTGATGATGTTAAAAGTTATTGTAATAAATTAAAATATCAAGGGTATAATGTAGGAATTCAAATGTTTCAAGATAAAAAGTATGAAGAAGCAATTGGAGGGTTTTCAATGTCTTCTACATTTGCTGATATCATAGGAGAAACTGATTCAGCTTCATATTTTAATACGGGATTAGCTGCTTTTAATATTGAAAAGTGGGACGTTGTTGAAGCGTCATTTAAAAAATGTGTGGAAATAGGTTATAAGCCTGGATCAAGTATTTCTTACTTAACTGAAGCTTATATTCATTTAGATAAAAAGACTGAAGCAGAAGTAATGTTAAAAGAACAAGTAATAAAAAATCCAGGTAATAAGGATATTATGATTTCTTTAATTAATATTTACTTAGGTCAAGATAAAAAAGTAGAAGCTGAAAAAGTATTAACTGATGCCATTGCTTTAGATCCTGAAAGTAGAGATTTAAACTATGCAGTGGCAACTGTATATGAAAACTTAGAAAGATATGAAGATGCTGAGAAAGCTTATAAAAAAGTAATCGAAATTGATCCAAGTTATTCAGATGCATTATTAGGATTAGGAGCTGTTTATTTTAATAAAGCTGCTGATTTAAATGGTAAAATTAATGATTTACAACCAGGAGATCCTCAAGAAGAAGTGTATAGAGCTTCAATGAAAGATAACTTTAGTAGTTCATTACCATATTTAGAGAAAGCAAATGAGTTAACACCTAATAATAAAGAGATTTTAAACTCTTTAAAGCAAGTGTATTACAAATTAGGTAACATTGTTAAGTTTAGAGAAATTAAAGCTCAATTAGGAGCGTTATAATGAATTGTATTTAATAAAAAAAGCCTACCAATTATTGGTAGGCTTTTTTTATGTCTAAAATTCTAAGCGTATTTGTTTGTAATAATTGAATTAAGATTTGAACTCATATCCTAATCCATCAATAATTGCCTTTACTTCTTCTGTTGTAGCATTTCCTATAACAGTTACCGATTTACTTTCTAAATCAACTACAACTTCATCAATGTTACTTGCTTTAACTAAATTAGTTTCTACTGAATTTTTACAGTGATTACAAGTCATTCCATTTACTTTATATGTATTACTATTTGCCATTTTTATTTGTTTTTTTGGTATTAGTTTTTTAATTTCTACGATTGCAATTAAGCTAATTAATAGTATAGCACTACTAATTGCTATCCAAGAGGTAGAATCTCCATGAATGTGAGTGGATGCCGTTTCTGTAATAGTAAACCAGGCAGTTGGTAAACCATAGTCCATTAACATTCCAAAAAATAAGGCACCTCCAATAATTGATATTAAGTAAGCTAATGTGGCTTTTTTTCCTAATGATTTCCATAAAACAGAAATAGTAGCAGCATTTGTTGCTGGACCAGCCATTAAAAATACAAGAACAGCACCAGGAGAAACACCTAATAATAAAAGTGAAGAAGCAATAGGTACAGAACCTGTTGCGCAAACATATAAAGGAATTGATGCCACTAAAATAAGTAACATATTTAAAAATGGATTTGTTAAGTAGTCAGAAAAAACTGAAGGCGGGATAAATATGGTAATGGCTACAGCAATTAAAATTCCTAAAAGTAATTGTCTCGAAATATCAGGTAAAAACTCAAAGAAAGCATAGTTAACAATTTCAATTAACCAATGTTTTTTAGGTTTGACACTGCAATCTGAACAACTTTCAACGGCTATGACATTGTCAGAAGTATCCATTTTATCAGTTAACATTCCACCAAAAACACCTGTAATTAAAGCTACGATTGGACGCATTATAGCCCAAGGCCAATTCATCAATGATGATGTAATTAAAATTGAATCAACTCCGGTTTGAGGTGTAGAAATTAAAAAAGCATTAGTTGCTCCTTTACTTGCTCCGTTTTTATAAAAAGAAACACCAGTTGGAATCACACCACATGAGCATAATGGTAATGGTACACCTAATAGTGTAGCTTTTAATGTAGACCAAATACTTTTCTTTCCAATTTGCTTTGTAATCACTTCTTTTGGAATTAAAACATGTAGAATTCCTGCAAAGGCAAAACCTAATAATAAGTAAGGAGACATGTCTAAAAACATATCCCATATGCCGATACTAAACTTATGTAAAATATTCATTGTACAAAAATATCAATTTATGTTCATTAAAAATGTAATTTTTAATACATTTGTTCTAATAATTGAAAATGAAGATATTAATCCCTTTAAGTTTGTTAATTGTTGGTTTAGCCATTGGTTATATCATTGGAAGTAATGTAGGTCGTAAAGTTATAATAAAGGAAGTTATAACAAAAGCTAAACCTATTGCTTACCATGTGATTCATGATACAATTATTAAAACTAAACTTATTGAGATTGAAGTACCAGTTAAAGTTCAAAGAAACAGTGAGGAAATTGATACTTTAGATGAAAATAATATTGAATTAGATACTTTAATTAAGAGTATAGTTGAAAAAGATAATGATACTATTTCTGATGAAAATTTAAGTATTTTATCAGATAAACGCCTAAAATTCTATAAATTACCTATAAAACATATAGAAGCTAGTGAAGATAATACTGACTCCTTATTAAAAACAGCAATACATATTATTGAAGTTGAAAAAAAATATATAAATGTTGAATTCTGGGAATCGCCAATAAATTTTTCAGGCTATAAACTATCTAAATCTAAATTAGTTATTTATGGTTTAAGTCCACAATTAAATTATCAGTTATTTAAAAATAAAAATGTATATTATTTAAAGTTTCATTCTATAATTTATGAATTATATGAAAGGGAAGAGTTTAAAAAATTTGTACAAACATTAGAACTTATAAAATGATAGTTAAGTTTCATAAATATCAAGGTGCCGGTAATGATTTTGTTATTATTGATAATCGGTTAAATCTAATCTCAACTAAAAAAGAAGCGTTAGCTATAAAGTTGTGTGATAGAAAATTTGGAATAGGATCGGATGGTTTAATTTTTATTGAGAATACTGATGAAGCTAATTTTTTAGTGGATTTTTTAAATCCAGACGGAAGTCGTAGTTTTTGTGGTAATGGGAGTAGGTGTGCAGTTCAATTTGCTGTGGATTATAATGTGTTTAATGGAGTTAAAACCTCATTTTTAGCACATGATGGAATTCATTTTGCTACTGTTAAAGACACATCAATTAATGTTGAAATGAAAAACGTTGAACATGTGGAACAAATAGATTCTGATTTTTTTGCTGAAACAGGATCACCTCATTATGTCTCTTATTTTAATTCAATTCAAGACTTAGATATGATTGAATTTGGTCAAAAAGTTAGATGTTCAGCTAAGTATACCAAAAAAGGTACAAACGTTAATGCTGTTGAAGAAATAGGTCAAAATCATATTAAGGTTAGAACTTACGAAAGAGGAGTTGAGGATGAAACATTAGCCTGCGGTACAGGTGTAACAGCATGTGCTTTGTCTTATGCAATACTTAATGATTTAGAAAAGGATACAATTGATATTGATGCTGTAGGAGGTCAATTAAAAGTAAGCTTTGTAAAGGGGGAAAATAATTCATTTACTAATATTTGGCTAGAAGGACCTGCCACTTTTGTATTTAAAGGTGAAGTGAATGTATAGAGGTGAAAAAATATACTTTAGAACATTAACTAATGATGATGTTTCCGTAATGTTGGCTTGGGAAAATAATCCTGATAATTGGAAGATTTCAAGTACGACTAAACCTTATTCTAGAGCTCAAATTGAAGAATTTGTGAATTTAAATCAAGATGTTTTTATTCATACGCAATTAAGACTCATTGTTTGTTTAACAGAAACAAATGAAATTGTTGGAAACATTGATTTATTTGAATTTGAACCTGAACACAAAAGAATAGGTGTTGGGATTTTGATAGACGAAAAATATAGGGGTAAAAGCTTAGCAAATCAATCCGTTCAATTAATTGAAGCCTATTGTAAGGAAATTTTAGGTGTTAAAAATTTATTTTGTAACATTTTAACAGACAATCTTAAGTCAATTAATTTATTTGAAAAAAATAAGTTTAATAGGGTTTGCTTGAAGCCTAATTGGCATCTTTATGATGGTAAATGGTTTGATGAATACCTGTATTTAAAAGAGGTTTAATTCTTTAAGTTAATATAAATCAAGTGATTTTTTAGTATGTCTTTGAAAAGAGACTTTTTTATATTTGAATTGATTTACTTCCTATTTTAAAGAAATTGTTAAATTTGTATTTATGATAAAAATTATTGAAAATCAATCAGAAATAGCTGCTGGAACACGTGGTTCAAGTTTAGGAATAGGTGCAATGAAAGTTGTTTCACAAACGGCTCAAGATGGCTTTTTTGGTAAATTTGAAAATATAGAGGTACCAACTGAAAATAGATTACTTGATTTTCCAACAAAATATAATTTTGCAAAAAGAATTGATGGTCTAGTTAATGTGTATGATCATACATGTCAAATTGTTTCAAAAGTATTAACTGATGATAATTTTCCTTTAGTTTTATCTGGTGATCATGCGTGTGCAGGTGGTACAATTGCTGGAATTAAAAAAGCATATCCTAATAAAAGAATGGGAGTAGTTTGGATTGATGCTCATGCAGATATTCATACGCCATATACTACACCAAGTGGTAATTTACATGGTATGCCTTTGGCAACTGCTTTGAATGAAGATAATTTAGACTCTCAAATTAATGAATTGAATCCTGAAACTTTTTCTTTGTGGGAAAAGTTGAAAAACACGGGTGGAATTGCACCTAAAGTTAATGTAGAAGACTTAGTATACATTTCAGTTAGAGATACTGAAAGACCTGAAGATGATTATTTAGCAAAACATAAGATTAAAAATTATTCGGTAGAAGAAATTAGAACTAAATCTAAAGAAGGAGTTGCTAAAGAAATCAAAGAAAGATTAAGCGATTGTGATATTATTTATATCTCATTTGATGTTGATTCAATGGATTGCATCTTGGTTTCAAAAGGAACAGGAACACCTGTTGAAGATGGTTTAAACTCAGAAGAAGCAAATTTCTTTATGACTGATTTCGCAAACTGGGATAAAGTTAAATGTATAGAGTTTGTTGAAATAAATCCTTGTTTAGATGATAAAATCAACAAAATGGCTGAAACTGCTTATGATATTTTAAAAGATGTTACTGATGTTTTAGTTGACCGTGTAGGTTAAGTAAAGTTATTTTGTGTTGAAATATTTAACTTAAACTTATACTGTTTTTTAGTATTAGCATAGTAGAAAAATGAATAAACTAATTACAATATTAGGTCCAACTGCTTCTGGTAAAACAAATTTAGCCTGTGCTTTAGCTTTAGATATTAATGGAGAAATAATCTCAGCTGATTCACGTCAAGTATATACTGGGATGGATATTGGTACTGGTAAAGATATCGAAGAATATACTGTTAATGGTCAAAAAATTCCGTATCATTTGATTGATATTAAGCCTGCTGGTTATAAGTATAATATTTATGAATATCAAACAGATTTTTTGGAAGCTTTCAAACAGATTGAATCCAATTCTAAGCAAGCAATTTTATGTGGTGGAAGTGGGTTGTATCTAGAAACGGCATTAAGTGGAAATACATTTTTAGGAATACCTAGTTCTGACGAGATTAGAGATGAAACAAGAAATTTAGATACTGAAGAATTATTGAGTAAATGGAATTTAATTTCAGATAAATTACGTGTAAAATTAGATTCGTCCACTGATAAAAGGATTATTCGATCTTTAGAAATTTCGGATTATATTTCTAAACACCCAGATTGGGTAGAGGCAGTATATCCAGAATTTAAACATACTATTATTGGCGTTGATATTGAGAGAGATAAAAGACGAGAGAAAATCACGAATAGACTATCTATTAGACTAAATAATGGTTTAATTGAAGAGGTTATTGCATTAGTTGAGTCAGGATTAAGCTATGAAGATTTAGCTTATTATGGACTAGAGTATAAATGGATATGTAAATATCTACAAAAAGAGATTTCTAAAAAAGAATTATTTGAAGGCTTAAATATTGCAATTCATCAATTTTCAAAACGTCAAATGACTTGGTTTAGACGAATGGAAAAGCAAGGCTATAACATTAATTGGATTGATACTTTTTTACCAATGGAAGAAAAAGTACAGTTTATTAAAAATTTAATCAAATAATTATGAAGAAGCCAATTGATTTAAAAGCATCAGTATATTATACAAAATATATCAATTTAGCGCCTAAAGATGATTTGTTCGAGAGTTTAGATTTATCTTTTCAAGCATTTGAAAGCTTGGTGTTAAATATTGATGAGCAAAAATCAAACTATAAATATGGAGAAGGTAAATGGACTATTAAACAGGTTGTTCAACATATTATTGATGTAGAACGTTTATTTGTAGCCAGAGCATTATCTATTGCTAGAGATGAGAATACTACTGTTATCGGATTTGATGATAATCTATATGCTGCAAACGATTATACTGATACTTTAGAGTTTGAAGCTATTGTGAATGATTATAAGTTAGTTAGACAATCAACTATCTCATTTTTTAAATCATTAAACAGTAATAGTTTTGATAATAAAATAGAAAGTAATGTTATTTTGTCGCCAAGAATTATTGGATGGCTTATTTCTGGACATTCAATTCATCATTTAAATGTAATTAAAGAAAGATATTTGTAATTTGTTACTTATTATTTGAGTATTACCTAAAGCTAATTATCTTTGCAGTCAATCAATTCATTATGGAAGAAAAGAAAGTAACTAGAATCAATAAATATTTAAGTGAAATTGGATTTTGTTCTCGCCGTGCTGCGGATAGAATGATTGATGAAGGACGAATTGAAATTAATGGTGCTATTCCAGAAATGGGAACAAAAGTTTCTGAAGAGGATGAAATTAAAGTGGATGGAAAGATTGTTCAGAACCAAAACATTAAAAAAGTATATCTTGCTTTAAATAAACCTATTGGTATTGTTTGTACAACTGATAATGAAGTTGAACCAGACAATATTGTTGACTATATTAATTACCCAACTCGTATTTTCCCAATTGGTAGATTAGATAAGCCAAGTGAAGGTTTAATCTTTTTAACGAATGATGGTGATATTGTAAATAAGATTTTACGTGCTAGAAATAATCACGATAAAGAATATGTAGTGACTGTTGATAGAAGAATTACTTCAGAATTTCTTAACAAAATGAGTAATGGAATTCCAATTTTGGATACGGTTACTAAAAAGTGTGATGTTAAAGAAATGAGTAGCTATAAGTTTAAAATTACATTAACTCAAGGTTTAAACCGTCAAATTCGTAGAATGTGTGAATTTTTAGATTACAGAGTAATCAAATTGAAACGTATTAGAATTATGGATGTTGAGTTAGGTGACTTAAGAGTTGGTGAATGGAGAGACTTAACGCAAAAGGAATTAGATAGTATTAATAATTCTGTTGTAGATTCAACTAAAAATTATTACGACTAATTTTTACTTTTTAACTTTGGTTAAATTTCTACCACCTACTGATTTAATGTAAACTTTTCGCTCTTCACTTAATGCTTTTGTGGTTGTGTCTTCATCTAATTCAATAGACAGTTCTTGAAAACGTTTGTCTGCCCTTAATGCTAAGTTGTCTACTTCTAGTGCGGTTTGATTAAAACCTAAGAGTCTTAATCTATTAAGGTCTTTTAGTCTTGAAAGTGCTACGTAACCTTGCCCTTTTTCAAAAGTTTTACTTAAATCTAATTCAGCAGCATCTAAGGTCATACCCTGACTTTTATGAACTGTAATTGCCCAAGCTAAACGTAAAGGAATTTGTTTGAATGAGGCTATTATTGTGCCTACTTCATTATCAACAGTCCATTCTTCTGTACTTGCTGTAATTTCAATGTTATCTAATGTTTTAACAACAGGAAATCCAAGCTTTGAATACTTTACAACCTCACCTAAAGTTCCATTGATAAATTCTTTCTCTGGATTATTTTTAATAAACATCACCTTTGCACCAATCTTTAGTTGCATTTCACTAGGTGTTAGGACTTGTTTCTCTAATACGGTCAATACTTTTTTATCACCTGAAGTTTTGGCTTTAAAAAATCTTGATTTTCCTTCCAATTTTGCTAATTCTAAATTGTTTATTTTATCTACATCTAAATTGTGTGTGTACAGCTTTGTAGGTTCAATTCCACTTTTAAATGTCGTGTTAGTTATAGATTTTAATAAATCAATTGATTTTTGAGATACAGAGGCTGCTCTAATCTCATCTAAAATACTTGTTAGTTCATTATTTGTTTGACGGTATTGTTCTGTTAAGTAGCATACGTTAAAACCTGCAAAAACCCATGCAGATGACATAAAAGCAAACTTATCTTTACTTTCTCTATTAAATTTATCAATAGGAGGGAGCTGAAAAAAGTCACCACATAATACAACCTGCATACCTCCAAAAGCTCTACTGTCATCTCTGACATAAGATAACACATCATGAATGGTATTCAATTGATCTTGATGAAGCATTGACACTTCATCAATAATTAACACTTTGGCTTTATTTAATTGATCTTTTAAACGTTTGTTACGTTTAATGGTGTCAATTTCCTTTCCACCCATGGTTTGTTTAATTCCCATTCCTGTCCAAGAGTGAATTGTCATTCCCTTGATGTGAGTAGCAGCAATTCCAGTTGATGCCGTAATTGCAACTTCTATTTTAGCATCTTTTAAATGTTTAATAAACTGATTAAGCACATACGTTTTACCAGTACCTGCAGAACCTGTCAAAAAAATATTTCTGCCTGATTTTAGTAATTCTAATGCTTTATCTTGTTTCATTCTTAAGCTTATAATGGTTTGTAAAATTACAATAGATATATTGAATTTTATGGATTTATGAAATTATTTAATAACAGAGTATTGTGTATTGACTAATTGTTTTTCAATAAAATAAATTAACATTGACTATATTGCAACATCATTTGTGAAAAATGATATTGCATTAAAAATATATATTATGGAATTTAATAATAAAAAATTAGAGAAAACGTCTAAACTAGTAAATATCATTATTTCTACTGTTTTATGTGGTTTTTTGATTTTACTGTCAAGTAAAGTAATTGGTGATGTAGATGGTTGGAGAGATTATCCTAACGTTAACGATTTTAAGAATAAAGTAGCGATAGCAGCTAATGATTCAATGGTTATAATATTAAACAGTAAGGTTGAAGCAGAAAGTTCTAAAATTAGAACACTTAGCTCTGCTAGTAAAATAGCGAACGTTAATTATTCTAATGCAAAACAATCTTTTGATACCTGGTTAAAAACCAGAAAAGTAATTGGTTCTCCATCTAAAGATAATGAAGTAATTAAACGCGCGAATAAATTAGATGAGTATAGAGCGATTGGGCAAGATTGGAATAATAAATTAGATGTTGTACAACAAGAAATAGGTGGCTTTAATAATGAGATAAATGATATTTACAACAAAAATCAGGAGGAAGTGGATAAAGCGTATCAATTAAGGGAAGTTGATATCAAGGCTTATGAAATGAAAGTATTTCTAATTAGATTAGTAATTGTATTGCCAATTCTATTGTTAGGAATATTCTTTTTAGTGAAGTTTAGAAAACATAAATACTGGCCATTATTTTTAGGATTTATTTTATTCTCGTTTTATGCATTTTTTATTGGATTAGTACCTTATTTACCTTCTTATGGAGGATATGTTAGGTATACGGTTGGTATAATACTTTGTGTATTGTTAGGAATATTTGCTATAAATAAAATAAAGGCATTTATTGAAAATAAAAAAGAAGAATTAAAAGTATCTACTAAAGAAAGGTCAAAAAACGTACAAACTGCAACTGCTGAAAAAGCATTAGAAAGTAATATGTGTCCGTCTTGTGGAAAAGGATTTATTGTTGTTGGATGGGATCAAACGTCTGTAGCGAAAAGCAAACCAGTAAAGTCGGTTTTAATAACAAATTATTGTAGATTTTGTGGCTTACAATTATTCAAAAACTGTAATGGGTGTGGGACTAAGAATTTTGCCCATTTACCATTTTGTTCAAATTGTGGAGATAAAGTAGTTGCTGAACAATAAAGGATGTATCACTTTTTATTAATTATTCACTCGTATTGGCGTTGGCTTGTACTGATAAGTTTACTTTTTAGTATTATTAAAGCACTACTTAGTTATAAAAAAAATAATGAATACACTCATTTGGACGCTCTGCTTAGAAAGGTTACGGTTAGTTTATTTCATATCCAATTAATATTAGGATTTGTAATTTATTTTTTGAGTCCTATTGTGTCTTTATTTTTTAACAATATGAGTGAAGGTATTCACTTAAGAGAGGTACGGTTTTTTGCAATGGAACATAGTTTGATGATGTTTGTATCAATTGTGATAGTTACAATTGGTGCCGTAAAGGTTAAACATAAAAACACGAGTAAACAAAAACACAAAGCCACATTAATTTGGTTTATAATAGCTTTATTTATTATCCTTTTAAATATACCTTGGGAATTTTCGCCTTTAGTGAATAGACCAAGTTTTAGATAAGGCTTAGAAAGTTAAATCTTCCAATTTATTAATTCTATCATACAAAACAATACTAGCGCTTACAGCTACATTAAGTGATGTATTGCCAGGTAACTGAACTAATTTATGGCATTTCGCTATTATGTCTTCAGGTAATCCATTATTCTCCGACCCTAATAAATAAGAAGCGCGTGGCGGATGATTAAATGTTTTAATCGGTGTAGAGTCCTCAGACATTTCAATACCAACTAACTGAGTAGAGTGGGGCATTGATTTATAAAAGTGGTCAAAGTCATCATATTTGTAAAACGGAATTTTTGACCAAGCTTTAGACGTGTCAGATTGCTGATGTGTATACTTACCATCAATAATAAAAATGAAACTGGCACCCAAAATATAAGCTGAACGCCATAAAGTACCAACATTATGTTCTGTTTTGGGTTGATATATTCCTATTCCAAAAAATTGTTCTTCAGTTTGATCCCAGTTCTGTTTCATGGTCTATTATTAAGAATTGTAAATCTAATTCTAATTTATGAGAACATCAAAGTAATTACTTTGTTGTTATGATTTTAAAATAAATCATTTTTTTTTAAATAAAATCCCAAAAATCAGGGTAACTCTTAGTAACACATTCAGCGTTTGAAATAGTTATTCCATTATCTGTTATTATAGCTGAAATAGCAGTAGCCATAGCTATTCTATGGTCATTGTTAGAATGTATTTTACCAGAATTCAAATTTCCTTTTCCATGAATAGTCATTAGGTCTCCATTGATCTCAATTTTAAGTCCCAATTTAGAAAATTCAGTTTGTAATACTAGTCCTCTATCACTTTCTTTATGTTTAAGTCTATTTACGCCAGTAATAATTGAAATACCCTTAGTTGAAGCAGCTAATACGACTAAAATCGGAAATAAGTCTGGGCATTGAGTCGCGTCAAATTCAAAAGGTTTTAATTTTTGTTTTGTGATTAATAAATCATTACCGATCCATTCATAAGTTGAACCTGCTTTTTTAACAACATCTAAGATAGACTTGTCAGCTTGCGTTGAATTTTTATCTAAGTTTTTTATTCTGATTTCACCATTAATTACGCCATAAATAATCCAAAAAGCAGCACTGCTCCAGTCGCCTTCAATAGTATATTGTTCCTCTTTTGGTGAGTACGTTTGATTACCTTTTATAGTATACTTTGAGTAATTATTATGTTCTATGTTAACTCCAAAAAAATCTAAAACAGATAACGTAATATCTATATAGGGTAATGAAGTAGGTGATGTCACATTTAAAATAGAATCCGCCTCACAAAGTGGTAATGCCATTAGCAAACCCGAAATATATTGAGAACTTAAACTGCCATCAACAGTATATTCTCCACCTTTTAATTGACCAGATATGTGTAATGGTAATTTGCCATTTTTATTTATATCTACTCCCATTAATGGTAAAAAATCTGCAAATTGTGTCAAAGGCCTTTTCAGCAAGCTACCAGAACCATTTATAGTGAAACCTTTACCAAAAGTAGAGGCTATGGTCGTTGTTAATCTAATGCCAAGTCCGGATTCACCACAGTTTAAAATTGACTTTACTGGATGCTTCTGACCATGAATAATAATAGCGTTTTCTTTTTCAATTATTTCTGCACCAAGCTGTTTAATAATGTCTTTAATGCGGAGTACGTCATCACATGCACCTAAATTGAATATTTCAATCGGTTTTTTTGATAAAGCGGCACCAAATAGCACACGTTGCGCAACACTTTTTGATGCTGGAACATGAATTGATGTTATTAAAGTATTATTTGAAACAAATTTTTCCATGAGACAAATTAAGAATTCATAATTTTAGTTTGTAATAATACTGATTCTTTGTGAATTAATTTCAGTAATGAGTCGATAAAGTCTTCATTTATTCCCAAATCAATACCATTTTCTTTACGATTTTTCAAAATTTCAAACCATCTATCAGATTGAAGTATTGTTGTGTTATTATCTTTTTTGTACTGTCCAATTTCAGAAATTATTTTAAATCTTCCTGCTAATATTTCTAAAAGTCTTTGATCTGAATCATCTATTTGAGTTCTTAATTTATCTAATTTTGTTAAAAAATCTTGGTTTTCAATATTCTTTTCTCTGACTACTAAATTAGATAATATTTCACTTAACCTTTTTGGTGTAACTTGTTGTTTAGCATCACTCCATGCTTCATCAGGTGTAAGGTGAGTTTCAATCATTAAACCAGCCATATTCATATCTAAAGCCTTTTGAGATAAAGTCTCAATCAATTCTCTTGTTCCACCAATATGACTAGGATCACAGATAATTGGCAAATCAGGAAATAAACGCATTAATTCAATTGGAATACCCCATTTGGGTTCATTTCTAAATTTTGTTTTTTCAAAAGATGAAAACCCTCTATGAATAGCTGATATGTTATTAATTCCAGCTGCAGCAATTCGCTCTATTGCACCAACCCATAGTTGTGTGTCAGGATTGATTGGGTTTTTAATCATCACAGGTATGTTTGTACCTTTTACAGCGTCAGCTATGTCTTGAACAGAAAATGGATTAACTGTCGTTCTTGCACCAATCCATAAAACATCAACACCAGCCTTTAGAGCTTGTTCTACATGTTTAGCATTAGCTACTTCTGTAGTTGTTGGAAAGTTGTGTGCTTTACCAGCATCAACTAACCATTTTAATCCAATTTCACCAATTCCTTCAAAATTACCAGGTCTTGTTCTTGGTTTCCAAATTCCAGCTCTTAACATATTAACTTGATTAGAACTAGCTAAAGCTTTAGCTGTGTTAAAAACTTGCTCCTCTGTTTCAGCACTGCATGGTCCTGCAATGATGATAGGCTTTTTTAAATTTGATTGTATTGTTGTCATTTTTGTGTAAAAAAAAAGCCTTCCGTTGTGCGGAAGGCTGTAAATATTATATAATAGAATATTAGTGTCCGCTATTTAATTAGTGAGTTCCAATTCCAAGTATAAAAGTTAAATGTTTTCATTTCTGCGACAAATCTAAATAAAAATCTAATATAAATGAATTGTTTGTGATATTTTTATTTTACCTACGGTAGGAGGACAAATGAAATATTTCTTAAAAAATATTAGGAAAGTCGAAATTTTATTTAATAAATTTGCAACCAGATTATGAAAAAGATTTTTTTAAATACAAATTGGTGGTGGAGTTCTCAACGTTGGCGTGAGTGGTCTAAGTAATTTGTATATCTAAATATATTAATAACGACTTATCTCACGATAGGTCGTTTTTTTTGTCCCTAAAATTTATAAAAGTGAAAAATATTTACAGTAATAGCACTGATTTACTCAGTGATACAATAACACCAATACGTGTGTTTTTAAACTTAAGAGATGTCTATAAATCAGTCTCTCTTTTTGAGAGTTCTGATTATAACTCAAAAGAAAATAGTAAATCGTTTATTTGTGTTAACCCTTTGGTAACATTGAAAGTGAATAACGGTGAGTTACAAAAAATAGAGTTGGATAAACTTAAAACTAAAACTAAGTTTTCCAGTATTGAAGACTTACAAAATAAAACAGATGAGTATGATTTTGTAAACCTTGATTTGCAAAAGTATAATGGCTTTTTCGGCTATTTTTCTTATGATTCAATTCAATATTTTGAATCTGTAAAACCTAAAATTAAAACTAAGTATCAAGAGGTATCTGAAATCTATTTTTCAATTTTTGAATACATTATTGTCTTTGATAATTTTAGTAATAGAGCTCAAATTATAGTTAATAGTTTTGACGATATTGAAACTGATTTTGATGCAATATTAAATGAAGTATATAAACATAGTTTTTACAAATCTCAATTTAAACTTATTGAACAAGAAAAGGTATCTAGCACAAAATCAGCATTTTTAGAGAATGTAAATAAGGGGAAGGAGCATGTAAAGAAAGGAGATGTATTTCAATTGGTAATCTCTCGTTGTTTTTCTCAAAAATATTTAGGTGACGACTTTCAAGTTTATAGAGAGTTAAGAGCATTAAACCCTTCTCCGTATATGTTTTATTTCGATATGGAAAAAGCAAAAGTCTTTGGAACTTCTCCTGAAGCGCAAGTTAAAGTAACGAATGGTTTAGCAGAGATTCATCCTATAGCCGGTACGATTAAAAGATCTAAAAATATTGAGAAGGATTTAAAAAGTACTAAGGCGTTACAAGCTAATCCAAAGGAGAATGCAGAGCATGTGATGTTAGTAGATTTGGCTAGGAACGATTTAAATAGGACCTGTAAAAATATTACTGTAACTGACTATAAGAAAATACAAAATTTTTCACATGTCATTCACATGGTATCTAAAGTAACAGGAGAGGTTGTAGGTAATGATTCGTTAAAAATATTTGCGCAATCTTTTCCGGCAGGAACTTTAAGTGGAGCACCTAAATATAGAGCTATGGAATTAATTCAAGAGCATGAAGCTGATAATAGAGGGTTTTATGGTGGTGCAATAGGTCAGATATGTCCAAATGGTGATTTGAATATGGCGATTATTATTCGTTCGTGCTTAAGTCAAAATAATACACTGAATTATCAAGCTGGAGCAGGAGTTGTTTTAGATTCAATTCCAGAACTCGAATTGAAAGAAGTTGATAATAAAATTAAAGCAGTTAGAACAGCTATTCAAATGGCAATTAAATAATAGAAATGAAAATTTTACTAATAGATAATTACGACTCTTTTGTATACAATTTATATCAATATTTTGATGAAGCAGGGTGTGATGTAACCGTAGAAAGAAATGATAAGGTTATTTTAAATAACGTGGATAGTTATGATGCATTGATCTTATCTCCTGGTCCAGGTGTACCAAGTAATACAGGTATGTTAAAAGATATAATTGAAAAATTTAAAACGAAACCAATGTTAGGGATCTGCTTAGGTATGCAAGCTATTGGAGAAGTGTTTGACGGTCATTTAGATTTGTTAGATAAGCCATTACACGGTTTTTCTACTGAAATAGAACATTATAGTCATTCAATTTTTGAAAGTGTTCCAAAACTATTCAATGTAGGTCGATACCATTCGTGGGTAGTGAATGAAGATTCACTTAATGATCAATTTGAAATATTATCACGTGATAAAGATGGACAACTAATGGGGATTAAGCATCAAAACTATCCAATATATGGCTTCCAGTTTCATCCAGAGTCAGTTTTGACAGATGAGGGAAGACAACTAATTACAAATTTTTTAAATGAAGTAAAATCATGCAATTAATAGATAAATTAATCAACCAAGAAACGTTAACAAGATCTGAGTCGTCAGTGGTGCTAAATAATATAACCAATGGTATTTATAATGACAGTCAAATTGTTGTTGTGGTCACTGCTTTACAAATGCGGTCTGTAACAGCTGATGAATTAAAAGGATTTAGAGATGCGTTATTAGAAATGTCAACTAAAATCAACCTAAATATTGGCGACTGTATAGATGTATGTGGTACGGGGGGTGATGGAAAGAATACATTTAATATTTCAACAATCACTGCTTTTGTATTAGCTGCAGGTGGTTATAAAGTAGTAAAGCATGGTAATTATGGGGTGTCTTCTTTTTGTGGTTCATCAACAATATTAGAGCATTTAGGTTATAAATTTAGTACAAATGAAACTAACCTACAGGAGCAATTGGATACAAACAATATTTGTTTTTTACATGCGCCCTTGTTTCATCCCTGTTTAAAAAGAGTAAGTGCAATACGAACCGAGTTAGGGATTAGAACCTTCTTTAATTTTTTAGGACCATTAGTAAATCCTATTCAACCAAATTTACAATTAACGGGTGTGTTTAATCTGAAAATTGCAAGACTATATAAAGACATATTAACGACTGAAAGAAAAGCATTTAATATCGTACATAGTATGGATGGGTATGATGAAGTGAGTCTAACGTCACCAGTAAAGCTATTTAGTGAAACAAGTGAGCAGCTATTTTATCCAGAAGAGCTAACTGAACAAACCATATCTGAAGCTGATTTATTTGGAGGGCATACTATTTTACAATCAGAAAAAATATTCAGAGAAATTATTGAAGGTAAGGGGAATACGATTCAAAATGAAGTCATAAAAATTAATGCTGCATTAGGTATAAAATGCTTTAAACCAGAACTGTCAATTAAAGAAGCACAGCAAGAGGCTGAGGATATATTGAAAAGTGGAAAAGTAGCACAACTAGTAGAAAACGTTATTAAAATTAGTCAGAAATGAATTTTTTAGAAAAAATAGTAGCTGAAAAGCATAAAGAGGTAAAGAGTAGAAGAGAGACAAATAGTGTAAAACACTTAACAAAAATGGAATTATTTTCAAGAGAAACGATTTCTTTTTCTGAGTCTATAAAAAATGGTTCTGGAATTGTAGCAGAATTTAAAAGAATGTCACCTTCAGCCGGACCGTTTAATCTAGAAGGAAATTTAGAAGATACATTATCATTTTATGAATCATATGGTGTGTCAGGTTATTCGATTTTAACTGACAAAGAAAAGTTTGGAGGTGAATTAATTGATTTAACACATGCTAGATTGATAATAGATGGGCCAGTTTTAAGAAAAGACTTCATTGTAGATGAATATCAAATTTTTGAAGCCAAAGCTTTTGGTGCAGATGCTATTTTATTAATTGCGGATGCTTTAGATGAGTTTCATTGTGAAAATCTAACAATTGTAGCAAAGTCATTAGGGTTAGAGGTCTTAATGGAGTTCCATTCAAAAGAAGAATTATGTAAACTTAATGATAATGTGGATGTGATAGGAATTAATAACCGTAACCTAAAAACACTAAACACTAATATTCAAACATCTATTGACTTAATAAAGTATTTACCTTTTGATAGTGTCAAAATATCAGAGAGTAGTATCAATAGTCCTAGTCAAATTAAAACGTTATTGGAAGTAGGGTATGATGGTTTCTTAATGGGGGAGTATCTTCTTAAGTCAAAACCAGAGAATGGACTTAAAGATATTGTAAATATGTCTAACATACTTAAGTCAGTAATATTTTAAAGTATGAAACTTAAAGTCTGTGGATTAAAACATCCAAATAATATTATCGCTATTCAAAACTTGAAAGTAGATTTCACTGGGTTTATATTTTATGATAAATCATCTAGAAATATTGAATTGACAGAAGATGTAGTAAAAACAATAAAAAAATTAAGAACTCAAAAAGTTGGAGTATTTGTAAATGAAAATTTGAATGAGATAAAACGTCTGAAAAAATTGTTAGACTTAGATTATATTCAACTGCACGGTAATGAGTCAGTTGAGTTTTGTAAAGATTTACAGGTTCATGCTAAAATCATTAAAGTATTTAAGGTAGATGATGCTTTTGATTTTAGTCAATGTGAATCGTTTGAGTTTTCAGATTATTTCCTATTCGAAACTAACGGTAAGTTAGCAGGAGGGAATGGGGTAAAGTTCAATTGGAAAATCTTAAATAGATATGACTTGGATACCCCTTTCTTTTTGTCTGGCGGGATAGGCGTTAATGAGATTGAAGACTTGAAAAAAATTAAGCATCCTCAATTAGCAGTTGTAGATGTGAATAGTGGGTTTGAAATAGAAGCCGGATTAAAAAATATTGAATTATTAAAACAATTTAAAGATGAATTACAAAGTAGATAAAGACGGGTATTATGGTGAGTTTGGTGGTGCTTTTGTACCAGAAATGCTACATAATAATATTCAAGAACTAAAGAAAGCGTTTTACTTTTATAAAGAAGACAGTGAATTTAAAACAGATTTTGTTGAGTTGTTAAAAGATTATGTAGGACGACCAACCCCTTTATATTTAGCTAAGAACTTATCAAATAAATATAAGTCAACTATATATTTAAAACGTGAAGATTTAAACCATACTGGTGCGCACAAAATTAATAATACCATTGGTCAAATTTTGTTAGCTATCCGTATGGGGAAGAAGAGAGTCATTGCTGAAACAGGAGCGGGTCAACATGGTGTAGCAACAGCAACCGTTTGTGCTTTAATGGGATTGGAGTGTATTGTGTATATGGGAGCGGTAGACATAGAACGTCAAGCGCCAAATCTAGCGCGAATGAAAATGTTAGGTGCAGAGGTAAGAGCTGCAACTTGTGGAAGTCAAACGCTAAAAGATGCAACTAATGAAGCTATTCGTGATTGGATTTCAAACCCATTAGATACGTTTTACATTATTGGTTCTGTAGTGGGGCCAGCACCATATCCAGAAATGGTGGCTTACTTTCAGTCGGTAATAAGTGAAGAGATGGAAAAACAATTATTAGAAAAAACAGGTTCTAGAAACCCAGACATGATTATAGCATGTGTTGGAGGAGGAAGTAATGCCGCTGGTGCTTTTTATCATTATATAGATGAGTCAAGTGTTGAATTGATTGCAGTCGAAGCTGCAGGGGAAGGAATAAATTCAGGTAAATCTGCAGCAACATCTGTTTTAGGTACTGTAGGTGTAATTCATGGTAGTAAAACGTTATTAATGCAAACAGAAGATGGTCAAATTATAGAGCCATATTCTATTTCAGCTGGATTAGATTACCCCGGAATTGGACCATTACATGCATATTTAATAAAAATAAACCGTGTAAAAGCTGAAAGTGTGACTGATGAGCAAGCTTTAGCTGCAGCGTTAGAGTTAACAAGACTAGAAGGTATTATACCAGCTTTAGAATCTTCACATGCTTTAGCAGTCTTACCATTATTAAACAACATAGAAGAGAAAACAATAGTCATCAACTTATCAGGTAGAGGAGACAAAGATTTGAATACTTATATGGATAGATTGGGATTGTAAAAAAAAGGCATAAGAAGGCTGTTCTTTTAGATATAAGAGACATTTCGACAAGATCAAAGCAACTCAAGATTTATGTGTATTGGTTTATGTACGTTTTTACCGTTAATCTATCTTAAGAGTAAGTTCGAAATTATTAATGTATTAGTGTCAGTTCGAGTGTTTTCGAATAAATACGTTAGTATTTATTCAAAAAAGTATCGAGAACAGAACGATAAAGTAAATTTAAAAAAAATGAAAAATTTAAAACAATTATTTATAAATAAAAAGTCAGAAATACTAAGTGTATTTGTAACGGCAGGTTATCCAAAGTTAGGCAGTTTAGAAAAAAACATTCTAGAATTGGAAGCAGCTGGAACAGACTTAATTGAAGTAGGGATTCCGTTTTCAGATCCAATGGCAGATGGGAAAACAATTCAATACTCATCAGAAGTAGCTTTGGAAAATGGTATGAACCTTACAGTCTTAGTAAAGCAATTAATTGAAATCAGAAAAAAGACTTCAATTCCTTTGGTTTTGATGGGGTATTTGAATCCTGTATATCAATTCGGAGTTGAAAAACTACTTCAGTTTTGTCAAGATAATTCGATTGAAGGTATGATCATTCCAGATATCTCATTAGAAGAATATGAAAGAAGTTATCAATCATTATTTGAAAAATATAGCGTGAGCTTAGTATTTATTATAACACCGCATACAAGTTCAGAGCGACTAAAAAGGATAGATAAATTATCTACGACCTTCATTTATTTGGTGTCATCTACTTCTGTTACAGGTTCGGCGTCTGAGTTTAGTGAAACGCATCTGGAAGGTTTTGAAAATATTAAATCTAATACATTAAATACTCCAATTTTAGTTGGATTTGGTATTTATAATAATTCAACATTCAAAAAAGCAAGTGAATACTTTTATGGTGCCATTATAGGCTCAGCATTCATTAGGCATTTATCAAAATCAAAGTATAAAATTAAAGATTTTGTAGATGAAATTTTAGTTTGAAATTAAATTGTGATTTTTTAACTAATTTTTAAAATGTCAGTAGGCGTCTTACAAATAACGCCTTTTTCATGAAACATGCCTACTGGATTTATCAATAATTCAGGATGGTTTTTAATAATGTGAAACCATTCAGAAGTTCTAAATGCCTTACCTTTTAATTCTAATTGATAGTATTTATTACTTTTATTTACAATGTCTTTAGCATCAATCCCAAGTTTACTAAGCATGACGCAAAATAAATTTCTAGATACGTTTACAGAACAAATATCTTGTCTATTTATTTTGTTTGACACTGAATGTGCAAAGGCCAGAGTCTGTTTAGCTTTTTGTTGGTTACCGTTATATAGTAAGGTTAATTCGTTTTTGTTTAAATACATAATATTTTAAGTTAATAGGTTAGCTAGTAAGTTACAACATTTTTAACTCTAAAGCAAATACAATTTTTATTCCATTTTTTCAAAATCAGTTTAATCTTTAAGTCTGGTTTTACTTCTTGATAAAAGTTACATATTCATAATGAGTAAAATAATAACTAACGATTTTAAGTAACTTTATTGAGTGTAAAAGCATTGAGAAAAAAAAGAAATTTTGTTTTAAACAAGTTTATGCAAATACAATTAAAAATCCTATCTTTGAGATTATTAAATACTAGACGAGTAAATGGGAAAGATAATTGCAATAACAAATCAAAAAGGAGGCGTAGGAAAAACAACTACGGCTATTAATTTAAGTGCTAGTTTTGGGGTTTTAGAATATAAAACATTAATTGTTGATGCTGATCCACAGGCTAATGCTACATCAGGTGTAGGGTTTGACCCTAGGACAATTAAAAATAGTATTTACGACTGTTTAATTAATGATGTTGATGCCAAAGATTTAATAATTTCAACTCAAAATCCAAATTTAGATATCATTCCTGCACACATTGATTTAGTTGGTGCTGAACTAGAAATGATTAATATGCCTAATAGAGAGCATAGACTTAAAATGGCATTGAATAAAATCAAAGATGATTATGATTTTATTATTATTGATTGTTCACCATCTTTAGGGTTGATAACTGTTAATTCATTAACTGCTGCTGATTCTGTAATTGTTCCTGTTCAATGTGAGTATTTTGCTTTAGAAGGATTAGGTAAATTATTAAATACAATTAAAATTATTCAAAGTAGGTTAAATCCAGACTTAGATATTGAAGGTATATTATTAACGCTTTATGATACTCGATTACGTTTAGCTAATCAAGTTGTTGATGAAGTTAAAATGCATTTTCAAGATTTAGTTTTTAATACAATTATTCATAGAAATACAAGACTTGGAGAAGCGCCTAGTTTTGGAGAAACAATTATCATGCATGATGCTACCTGTAAAGGAGCTATCAATTATTTAAATTTTGCAAGAGAAGTCTTACAAAAAAATGACATGACAAAAATTAAGAACAAAGACAAACAATTAATCTAAGCATGAGTAAAAAAAGAGCTTTAGGAAAAGGACTTAGTGCATTATTAGAAAGTGCGTCATCTGACATTACATCTTCAAATGTAGGGTCATTACAAGGGAGTCAAACTGTTGGGTCTATTTCTTCTATATTCATTAGTCAGATTGAAGCTAATCCATTTAATCCACGTATACATTTTGAAGAAGATGCTTTACAGGAATTAGCAAAATCAATTGGTGAACATGGTGTAATTCAACCTCTAACCGTAAGGAAGTTAGGAAGAGATAAATATCAAATCATTTCAGGTGAAAGACGTTTTAGAGCTTCTCAATTAGCTGGTTTATTGGATGTTCCATGTTATATTAGAATAGCTAACGATTCTACAATGCTTGAAATGGCATTGGTTGAAAATATTCAAAGAGAAGATTTAAATTCAATTGAAGTTGGTTTGTCATATCAAAGACTGATTGATGAATGTGATTTTACACAAGAAAAATTGGGTGAAAAATTAGGCAAAAGTCGCTCAAACATAACTAATTACCTTAGGTTACTTAAATTGCCAGTTAAGGTTCAAATATCTGTTCGTGAAGGATTAATTTCAATGGGACACGCTAGAGCGTTAGTGTCTGCCGGAGATGAATCTAAACAAGAAGAGTTACTGACAACTGTTTTAACCGATAATTTAAGTGTTAGAGGGTTAGAGGATTTAATTAAAGATAAAAAACCTGGAGTAAAGTCTAAGGGTAAAAAAACAAATTCAGCTGATTATCCGTTAACGAATGAAACGGTTAATTTTAAATTGAATTTAGCAAAAAAATTAGATACTAAGGTTGAGATTAAAGCTAATAACAAGGGGGTTGGTAAAATGGTTATCAATTTTAAATCTCAAGCAGAATTAGATAAAATAATTGAAATATTAGGGTGAAAAAATTAGTTTTAATACTTACTTTATTTATTAGTTTAATCAGTTTTTCAGCAGATTCTACAAGAATTGATACGTCTTATTATCATAACCGTAGCCATGCAGCGCTTTGGTCAACATTTATTCCTGGTGCAGGTCAGGTTTATAATGAAATTGGACATAGAAAAGTTCAAGGAAGAGGGAATCTTTCTTGGTGGAGAGCACCTATTATTATTGCGGGTTTAGGGGTTACAGGTTATTTTGCTGTTGCTAATGGTAAAGCAGCAGAAAGTATAAAAACGGAATGGTTATATAGAGAAGAGACCGGTTTAGAAGCGGAATATATCGGAATATCATCATCTGAATTGTTAAATGGCACATCTTCATTTTATGGATTTAATGAAAGGGCTAAGTATCGAGATTATGCTGTTGCTGGTTTTGTTATTGTTTATGGACTGAATATTATAGATGCGTTTGTTGATGCTCATTTTGTTACATTTGATGTGTCGAAACAATTACAATTTAGCTTACGACCTAAGTTTTTCTCACCCAATGAATATGGCATTAATTTAGCCTTAAAATTTAAATAAAACTGGTGTAAAATCAGTAAAAATAAATAAATTGATCTATCACGAACCACTTTTTAGACCACCTTCAGAAGCACGATCGTTAATATTACAAATTACATTAGGTTGTAGTTGGAATAAGTGTTCGTTTTGTGAAATGTATACTTCAAAACAATTTACGGCTAGAAAAGAAGAGGATCTATTTAAGGATATAGATGATTTAAAGCCACATTCACATCTGATCCGTAGAGTGTTTTTAGCAGATGGTGATCCTTTAGTTTTGTCTACTCAACGGTTATTAAGAATTTTATTTAAGTTAAAAAGTACATTTCCTAATTTACAAAGGGTTTCTACTTATGCTTCTCCAAGTAATTTAGCACGTAAGTCTAGTGTAGAATTAAGAGAGTTGTATGCTGCTGGTTTAACTTTGTTGTATGTTGGTATTGAATCTGGAGATAGTGAGGTCTTAGGAGCTATTCAAAAAGGTGAAACTTTTGAAACTACAATTGAAGGATTGAATAAATCAAAAGCAGTTGGTATGCATAGTTCTGTTATGATTATTAATGGTGTGGGAGGCAGATTGCTTACAAAGCAACATGCTGTTAATTCTGCAAAGGTGTTGAATGAAACACAGCCTAAATATGCTTCAACGCTTGTGCTAACTACACATAAAGGTTTAGAACATTATAAAGATAGATATATTGGTAATTTTCAACAATTAAACCAAGTTGAATTGTTTACAGAATTACAATTGTTTATGGAGCATTTAGAACTAAAAGAAACAATATTTAGATCGGATCATGCTTCAAATAATTTGGTATTAAAAGGAGTGTTAGGAAAGGATAAACAAAGGTTTTTAAATCAAATTAAACTTGCTTTAGAACATCCTGATTTAGCAAATTTAAGAAGTGATTTTTTAAAAGGGTTTTAATTGAGTGATTTAAAAAATAAAACAAAATGAAAATAAAAATAATTTGGGATTTCAAAGCGTTAGAGCATTTAAAAGTAGCTGAAGGTCATGCAGAGAATTTAATATACTTTTGTGACAAACAAAAAGTTGAAAATCATAAAATTGGATTTGAAAATCTTTCAGAATTTCACTCTATTGCTTATGTGATTGTTGATAAACCAAATGTTAATATTATAAGAGACGCATTAAAGCCGCATAGGGCAGAAGTTGTTTCGGAGTAAATTAGTTCTAGCTTATTCTGTTTTTAACGCTCCATTTGTGATGGTTTGTTAGTCGAATGAGATTTATAGAGTAGTTAGCAAAGTTATTGTTAATTAAATGTTGAAAACTCCTGTTAATTACTCCCAAATTAAGAGAGGATTAAATCCAATTTTACTATCTTTGTTTGCTTAGTAAAATTAAGCCAACCCAAAGCTTTGGGATTAGATTTAACTTAACACGTTTATGAGCGAAAATAAAAAACAAGATTATTCAGCAGATAGTATCCAAGCCCTTGAGGGGATGGAGCACGTTAGAATGCGTCCATCAATGTATATTGGAGATGTTGGCGTTAGAGGATTACATCACCTTGTATATGAGGTAGTAGATAATTCTATTGATGAAGCTATGGCTGGACATTGTGATCACATTGATGTGGTTATTTTAGAAGGAAATGGTGTGTATGTTTCTGATAATGGTCGTGGTATTCCAATTGGAATACATGAGAAAGAAGGTGTTTCTGCTCTTCAAGTTGTAATGACTAAAATTGGAGCTGGTGGTAAATTCGATAAAGATTCTTATAAAGTATCTGGTGGGTTACACGGTGTTGGTGTATCTTGTGTAAATGCTTTATCAAAAGATTTAAAAGCAACAGTTAGTAGAGACGGAAAGCTTTACGAACAAGATTATCAAAAAGGAAAGGCGTTAAAACCGGTTGCCGAGATAGGAACTTCTACTCATAATGGAACAGCTGTTACATTTTACCCAGATCCTACAATTTTTGATACTTTAGAGTATTCATATGAAACTTTATCATCAAGAATGCGTGAGTTATCTTACCTTAATCAAGGGTTAGTAATTACAATTAAAGATGAACGTTTTTTCAATGAGGATGGTACTCATCCTTTTGAAACATTTAAGTCTGAAAAAGGATTAAGTGAATTTGTTAGATTTTTAGACTCATCTAGAGAGCCTTTGATTGAAGATGTAATTCATATTAATGGAGAAAAGAATGGTATACCTGTAGAGGTTGCAATGATTTATAATACGTCTTATGCTGAAAATTTACATGCTTATGTAAATAACATTAATACGCATGAAGGTGGAACCCATTTAGCTGGTTTTAGAAGAGGTTTAACAGGTACATTAAAGAAATATGCTGAAGCGTCTGGATTGTTAGATAAATTAAAGTTTGATATTTCTGGAGATGATTTTAGAGAAGGTTTAACTGCTGTAATTTCTGTTAAAGTGTCTGAACCTCAATTTGAAGGTCAGACTAAAACAAAATTAGGAAATAGAGAAGTTACTGCACCAGTAAGTCAAGCGGTTTCTGAAATGTTAACTGATTATTTAGAAGAGCATCCTAAAGATGCAAGAGCAATTGTTCAAAAAGTTATTTTAGCAGCAACTGCAAGACACGCAGCACGTAAAGCCAGAGAAATGGTACAACGTAAATCTGTAATGTCTGGTTCTGGTTTACCTGGTAAATTAGCCGATTGTTCTTCAAAAATAGCTGAGGATTGTGAAGTATACCTTGTAGAGGGAGATTCTGCCGGTGGAACAGCAAAACAAGGACGTGATAGAATGTTTCAAGCTATTATGCCATTAAGAGGTAAGATTCTTAATGTTGAAAAAGCAATGCAACATAAGATTTTTGAAAATGAAGAAATCAAAAATATTTATACTGCTTTAGGTGTAAGAGTAGGTACTGATGAAGATGAACGTGCTTTAAATACCGAAAAATTAAGATACCATAAAGTAATCATCATGTGTGATGCAGATGTTGATGGATCTCACATTGAGACTTTAATTTTAACTTTCTTTTTCCGTTACATGAAAGAGTTGATTGAAAAAGGATATATCTATATTGCAACACCACCATTATACTTAGTTAAAAAAGGTAAAAAAGCTGCTTACGCTTGGGATGATGATCAAAGAGATAGATTGATTATGGAAATGAAAGGTTCTAATTTAGATGCTTCTGTAAGTATCCAAAGATATAAGGGTCTGGGAGAGATGAATGCGGATCAATTGTGGGATACTACAATGAACCCGGAAAACAGAACTTTACGTCAAGTTGTAATTGAAAATGCAATTGAAGCAGATAGAACATTCTCTATGTTAATGGGGGATGAAGTTCCACCACGTAGAGAGTTTATCGAACAAAATGCAAAATATGCAAATATTGATATGTAAGACATACAATCTTTAAAAATATAAATCTCAACCATTAATTTGGTTGAGATTTTTTTGTTAATAGAGGTTAATTGTAAATCTAATTATTGATAAATTGAATGTCTTCTAACTATTCAATGATAATCTTACTTTTTTCCATTGCTCTAACTCAAATTATGACTTAATTTATTATCTTTGTCTGTTCAATTTACAATTAAAATGAGCAATAAATATCCTACTTATAGCGGTTTAAATCTTCCAAATGTGGCAGAGACAATTTTAGACCGTTGGAAAAAAGAAAACATTTTCCAAAAATCAGTTGACACACGTGAAGGTAATACACCTTTTATTTTTACTGAAGGACCACCTTCAGCAAATGGATTACCTGGTATTCACCACGTAATGGCGCGTTCGGTTAAAGATATTTTTTGCCGTTACAAAACCTTAAAAGGATTTCAAGTTAAACGTAAAGCAGGTTGGGATACACATGGTTTACCAGTTGAATTGAAAGTTGAAAAAGAATTAGGAATCTCTAAAGAAGATATTGGAACTAAAATTTCAGTTGAAGATTATAACAATGCCTGTAAAAAAACAGTAATGGAATTCACAGATATCTGGAATGACATGACTGAAAGAATAGGGTACTGGGTAGATATGGAAAATCCGTATGTAACTTATGAAAGTAAGTATATGGAATCTGTTTGGTGGATTTTAGGTCAAATGTGGAATAAAGATTTATTGTACAAAGGCTATACAATTCAACCCTACTCACCAAAAGCAGGTACTGGATTAAGTACGCATGAAATTAATCAACCAGGCTGTTATCAAGATGTTAAGGATACAACTTGTGTTGCTCAGTTCAAAATTGAAAATACGCAAACGTTACCTTTTGAAAATGTTGAGATTGAGAATGCTCATTTTATTGCATGGACAACAACACCTTGGACGTTACCGTCTAATACAGCTTTAGCTGTAGGGCCTAAAATTGATTATGTATTAGTGCATTCATTTAATCAATATACAAAAGATGTTATTCAAGTGGTATTAGCTAAAAACTTAGTTGGTAAACAATTTGGAAAAGGATATAAAGCAGTTGAGACTTTAGAAGAAGTTAAGGCATATAATGGAGAAGGAAAATCAATTCCTTTCTTTGTTGGTGGTGAATGTAAAGGAGCTGAATTAGCAGGTGTTAAATACGAGCAGTTAATGCCATATGCTTTACCATGTGAAAATCCAGAAAAAGCATTTGTTGTAATTGTTGGTGATTTTGTAACGACTGAAGATGGAACTGGTGTTGTACATATTGCACCTACTTTTGGTGCGGATGATGCCATGGTAGCAAAAACTGCAGGTGTTCCTGCTTTATTAGTAGAAGACGAAACGGGTAAACAAGTACCTTTAGTTAATTTACAAGGTCGTTTCAGAGCTGAAGTGTCTGATGAAATGTTTGGTTTTGCAAATGAATATGTAAAAGCTGAATATTTAGAAGAAGGTGAAGAAGCTGCAGAATTAGCGATTCAAAAAGAAAACTTAAAACCAATTATTGCCGATTTAAAAAAATATTTAAGTATTGACGAAAGAATTACACTTAAATTAAAAATTGAAAATAAAGCGTTTAAAATAGAAAAATATACGCATTCTTACCCACATTGTTGGCGTACAGATAAACCAATTTTATATTACCCATTAGATTCTTGGTTTGTTAAAGTAGAAGAGAATAGAGAGAAATTAGTAAACTTAAATAAAGAAATTAACTGGCAACCAAAATCAACTGGTGAAGGTCGTTTTGGAAAATGGTTAGAGAATGCAAACGATTGGAATTTATCTCGTTCACGTTATTGGGGGATTCCAATTCCAATTTGGACGAGTGAAGATAAAACTGAACAAATTTGTATTTCATCAATTGAACAATTAAAAGCTGAAGCTGATAAAGCTGTTGCTGCAGGTGTAATGGATAAAAATCCATTAGCTGAATTTGAAGTTGGTGACATGAGTAAAGATAATTATGAGAAAGTTGATTTACATAAAAATTATGTAGATGAAATTATCTTAGTATCTGATTCAGGAAAGCCGTTAACACGTGAAGCTGATTTAATTGACGTTTGGTTTGATTCTGGCTCAGTACCATTTGCACAGCACCATTATCCTTTCGAAAATAAAGAATTAATTGACAACGGAAGTTTATTCCCATCTGATTTTATTGCAGAGGGTGTAGATCAAACTAGAGGTTGGTTTTATACACAACATGCTATTGCAGGTTTAGTGTTTGATAAAGTGTCATACAAGAATGTAATATCTAACGGATTAGTGTTAGATAAGAATGGTGTAAAGATGTCAAAACGTTTAGGAAACGCTATTGATCCATTTACAACATTAGATAAATATGGTCCTGATGCTACGCGTTGGTACATGATTACAAATGCACAACCTTGGGATAATCTTAAGTTTGATTTAGAAGGGATTACTGAAGTGCAAAGAAAATTCTTTGGTACATTGTATAATACATATTCTTTCTTTACGCTTTATGCAAATATTGATGGCTTTACTTATGCTGAAGCAGAAGTTGAAAATAGACCAGAAATTGACCGTTGGATTTTATCAAAATTAAATTCATTAATTAAAAATGTGGATGAAGCTTTTGAAACGTATGAACCAACTAAAGCAGGACGTTTAATTCAGTCATTTGTAACTGATGAAATGTCTAACTGGTACGTTCGTTTATGTAGAAGAAGATTCTGGAAAGGTGAGTACTCTGAAGATAAAATTTCAGCTTACCAAACCTTATATACGTGTTTAGAAACAGTATCTATTTTAAGTTCTCCAATTGCACCGTTCTTTACTGATCAGTTATTTTTAGATTTAAATAGTACAACTGGTAAGAATAAAGTAGAGTCAATTCATATTGCTGATTATCCAGCTGTAAATGAGTCTTTAATTGATATTGACTTAGAAGAAAAAATGGATATTGCTCAAAAGGTATCATCTATGGTTTTAGGTTTACGTAAAAAAGAACAAATTAGAGTGCGTCAACCTTTACAAAAAATCATGGTGCCTGTCTTAAATAAGGACTTTGCGCGTAGATTAAAAGATGTACAAGATATTATTTTGTCAGAAGTTAATATTAAGCAAATTGAATTATTAGAAGATACAGAAGGTGTATTAGTTAAAAAAATTAAACCGAACTTTAAAACAATCGGACCAAAGTACGGAAAGCACATGAAAGCAATTGCGGGAGTAGTTGGTAAATGGAATGCTACTGATATTTCAACTGTTGAACAAAATAACGGTTGGTCAGGAGAAGTTAATGGAGAAGTGATTAATTTAGACTTGGGTGATTTTGACATCTCTACAGATGATATTCCAGGTTGGTTAGTATCTTCTGAAGGTGGTTTAACAGTTGCTTTAGATATTACATTATCTGAGGAGTTAAAGTCTGAAGGAATTGCAAGAGAATTAGTAAACCGTATTCAAAACTACAGAAAAGAAAGTGGTTTAGAAATTATGGACAAAATTCAATTAGTAGTTGAAGCTAATGAGGTGGTTAAAGCTGCTGTTGAAGCTAATAAAGATTATATCTGTAATGAAGTTTTAGCAAATGGTTTAACATTTGGAACTGTAACTAAAGAGGGTAACTTAGTTGCCGATTTAGAAGAAGGTGATACTTTAATTGAATTAATTAAAGCTTAAATAATTAGTTAGTATACGAATTTAAAACCTCACAAATTATTCAATTTGTGAGGTTTTTTTATAAATTAAGTCAAATGAAAAAAGCAATACTAATAGGTGCTACAGGTTTAATAGGTTCTGAATTGTTAAGACAGTTATTAGCTGATTCAAATTATTCAGAAGTTAAAGTTATAGCAAGACGTACAACAGGTGTTATTCATTCTAAACTAAAAGAAGTTTTAATTAATTTTGATGACTTAGAGAATTATAAATCAGAAATCGTAGGAGATGTTTTGTTTTCGACAATGGGTACAACTATGAAAAAGGCAGGTAGTCAAGCTGTGCAATACAAAATTGATTATAGCTATCAATATAATACAGCTAAAATTGCGTCTGATAACGGAGTTGAAACTTTAGTATTGTTATCATCTACTGGAGCCAGTTCAAAATCTAAAGTGTTTTATTCTAGAATAAAAGGCGAATTAGATGAAGCGGTTCAAAAATTAAAATTTACGTCAGTAGCAATTATTCGTCCATCTATGTTGGCTGGGAATAGAAAAGAATTTAGATTAGCTGAGAAAATATTTACGCCAATCATGTATGCTATCTTATGGCTTCCAGGGATTAGAAAGTATAGACCTATAAAAGATGTTATTGTTGCTAAAGCAATGATTAATTCAGTGAAAAATAAATCTAAAACTCAAATTATAGAATTAGAAGATGTTTTTAAAATGGCAAAAATGTAAGTTTAAAACAGTAGAGAGTCATTAATTGTCAAATACATAAGGAAGAGTTATTACAAAAAAAAGACCTAGAACTTAAGTTCTAGGTCTTTTTTAAATATCAATATGTAATTCTTAAAGTTTAGCTTGTACTCTTTCATTTACATTTTTAATCTTCAAGTCTAGCTTTTTCACTAACAATGTGTTAGCATAAGACAACTTGATTGTTTTTAATGTTTTCATATGAGATTTAGCATCAATAGGGTTTTGAGTAATTAAAGAAGCTTCAATAATATTTAAAAGTATAATTGTAGTTACTTTTTTATTTACTCTTGATTTTTTATCATCAACATTAGATTCTTTTAAAGCTGCTTTCCAAATTGTAATTGCTTTCATCAATTCAGTTGAGTTTTTCCCGCCATTAAAATCTTCATAAGAAGTTAAAGCTAAGTCTTTTGCTGATTCTAAATCATCATAATTTCCTTTTTTGTTTTTCACCCATCTTACTGATTGTGTTCTAGAAATCATTGAGTATCCATAATTTGAATTTAGATATTCATTAGCTATAGCCATTGATTCTTTAACTGAACGCTTTTCTAAAGTTTTCATGTTTGGACTTTTATCTGATCTTAAACTTTTTGAAACCGTTGAAGATTCTATAGTTCCTTCAAATAAAATTTCGTTTCCATGTTGAATTTTAACATATACAGGTCTATTATAAGATGTTATGTAATAGTAAACACGTTGTTTTTGATATTTCTTTGTTGATTTATTATAAACATTTTTTTCTGTGAATTTTCTTTCTGGCGATTCAAATTCAAAGTCATTCAAAATCACATGTGCTACTAAAATGTTTCCATTATCAACTTTCTTGTAACCAGCTAATTTTAAATAAGATCCAGCTAATACATTTGGGTCAAAAGTGATTCCCGTTGTTGATGGCTCAATATATCTAGGTTCTCTAGGTTTAGAATACACAGGTTTTCTAGGTAGTCTAATTACTGGTTTTTTTTCTTTTAATGCAATTTTCTCTATAGCAGACATTTGATCGTACGTTGCTGATTCCAATTTGAAATTTTCTTGAGCTGTAATAACGTCATTGTTATATTGTGCTAAGGCTTCTTCATGTTTCTCTTCTGCATCTAAAATTGTATTTGGATAATTTTCCAAATCCTCTTCATACTTATACTTAGCTCTTTCAATTATTGCATTGTTATTTGCTGGGTATGGTGATTCTGCTGAAAATAGGTAACCATCTAAATTCGCTATTGGGTTTAGAGGTAATCTTTCTGATTTAAAAGTTACTTTTTGGTCGTCAAGTCTTTGTGAATTGGCCGTAATTGTTGTAAGCAACGTTAATGCTAATATTAGAATTTTATTCATTATTTGATTTTTTTAATTTTAAGCAAAGTTATAATAAATATAAAAACATGAGCAATAGAATGCAAATTATTAAATCTATTGTCAAATAAATCAATAGATTAAATTCAGTTTAAAGGGAATATTTATTTTTAAAAAGACACCACAAAAAATTAGTCTTTCAATCAATTAAAGTAAAAAACAACTACCTTTGTCACATGGAAATTAAACAAAACGATACTGCAAAACGAGAAGTAAAAAAACAATCGTTACATATTAAAAATAAACATAAAGGTCGTTATGATTTTGAAGTGTTAGGTAAATCATTTCCAAAATTAAAAAAATTCGTTAGACCTAATAAATATGGTGATGAATCTATTGAATTTTCTAACCCAGAAGCGGTGAAAGCTCTAAATTCATCTTTATTAAAACATTTTTATGATGTTGAAAATTGGGAAATTCCAGAAAATTATTTGTGTCCTCCAATTCCAGGTCGTGCTGATTATATTCATCACATTGCTGAACTGTTAGGTAAAAAGAATGGTTATAAAGTACCTATGAACTCTAAAGTTAAATGTTTAGATATAGGAACTGGTGCTAATATTATTTATCCTATAATTGGAAGAAAAGAATATGGTTGGAAGTTTATTGCCACTGAAATTGATTCTGTAGCTTTAAAATCAGCAGCTAAAATAGTTAAAGAAAATCCTTATTTAGCTGAAGGAGTTGAATTGAGAGAACAGAAAGATACAACACTTATATTTAAAGGTATCATTAAAGAAAATGAACAAATTGATTTAACGATTTGTAATCCTCCATTTCATAAATCTGCTAAAGAAGCTTACATTGGTACTTTACGAAAAATGAGAAATATAAGTAAAGAGAAAGTGAAAAAAGCTAAACCAAATTTTGGTGGTACTAATAAAGAGTTGTGGTGCGAAGGTGGTGAAAAACAATTCATCAGCTCAATGATTACTGAAAGTAAAGACTTTGGTAAACAATGTTATTGGTTTTCTACTTTAGTATCTAAAAAAGAAAATTTAAAAGGAATATATTCTGCTTTAAAGTCAGCAAACGTTGATACAATTAAAACCATTAATATGGGGCAGGGTAATAAAATGAGTAGAATTATAGCTTGGACATTTTTAGATAAAAATGAACAAGAAGAATGGATGCATAACAAATGGCGCCAATGGACTACAGAAGAGGATTAAAAGAAAGAAATTCAAAAACACTTTGGATTGAAATTTTTAATGACATTGGTTCTGATAAAAATAAATTATCAGAACTAATGGACTTGTTTTTTGGTGATGATAGAAGGTTAGCCTTATCATCAAGTCAGCCAGTTGGAATGATTGGTGAAAAAAAAACAGAGTTAATAAAGCCGTATTTAGTAAAAATGGTAAAACATTTAAATACTAATCCTATTGATGGTGTTAAACGAAATATATTAAGAACGTTTCAGTTTAATAGTATTCCTGAAGAGGTAGAAGGTGAATTTTTTGATGTGCTCTTAATTTATCTAACGTCTCTTTCAGAAGCTGTTGCAATTAAAGCATTTTCAATGACTGTGGCTCGAAAAATATGTAAGAAGCATCCTGAATTAGCACAAGAACTTATTCCTATTATAGAGCGCCTAATGGAAGCGTCCGAATCTTCTGGAATAAAACATAGAGGAAAGAAAGAGTTAATAAAGCTTAGAATCATTGAGAAGTTGATTTCATGACAAAATTATGACATAAATCATTTGTTATGTATATCTTTACTAAGGTAATCAGTTCTAAATGAAAAAAAAAATTCTATCCTTTGTCTTATTAATAACAATAAGTATCACTTTGTTATCTATTGATGATGTTACAAAAAACAGATTTTTACCATTAAATACAACTAATGATTTAAAAGAATTATCTGTTTTAAATGTTTTATTAGAATTAGGCGCTGAAAAACCAAACCACTATGTGATGGAATCAAATATGGATTCAGTTAGAATGGGTTATCAAATGGTTTATTATGGTCAATTGAAAGATAAGTCTAATACTAAAATTTCTAAATTCTTTGTGTGTACAGACTGTCATAATCAAGTTATTGAGGTAGCTGATTTGTCTAAAGAAACCGCTGAAGAAAGAGTAACGTACGGAATGAAAAATGGGTTGCCATTTCTACCAGCTTCAACTTTTTATGGTCTATATAATAAAAGTCATTGGTATAATGGAGATTACGCAAAAAAATATGGAGATTTAGTTAAGCCAACTCGTGATACTTTAAAAAATGCTATTCAATTATGTGCAACCCAATGTTCGCAAGGTAGAGCCTTAAAAGAGTGGGAGATGAGTGCTATTATTCATTATTATAAATCAATTGAATTTAAGGTGAACGATTTAAATTTAAATGAATCAGAGTTAAATCAGTTATTAACTGATTTAGGGACTCATAATACTAGAAGTGTTGACGTTTTAAAAAGAAAATACAATTCAATTAATAAGGCAACTTTTGGTAAGTTAAACCCAAAAGAACCAGACAATTATTCTGCAGACTTAAAGGCTGGAGAATATATTTTTAAGAATGGTTGTTTACATTGTCATGGAATGGGTAAAGATATTACGAATTTTGAGTTTGATAATGATAAATTAACGCTCTCGTTTTTAGAGTCAAAATTAAAAAAACATAACACTTATTCAGTTCCTTATATAGTTAGAAAAGGGACGTATGCAATGAGTGGTAGAAAACAGTATATGCCTCAGTATCCATTGGAGAAAATGAGTAATACTCAATTGTTTGATTTAATAAGTTACATTAAATCTAAATCAAAATAATTCGAAAAAATGATAAATAAAATCGCAGTATTGGTTAGTGTTCTGGTAGCAGGGTTTTCATATTCTCAAGAAAAAATATGGGATACTTTTGAAGGTACTAGAGGGTTAAGTAATCATTCAACAGAAATGTTGTATAAAAGGAATATGGAATTTAGAGTATCACATAAATTTGGTGATATTGCTGGTAGTAATGGTGGATTACAAAGCTTTTATGGTTTTGATAACTTGGCAGATGTGCGTATTGCATTTGAATATGGTATTACAGATAATATTAATATTGGGCTTGGAAGAAGTAAAGGAGTGAATGAAAGAATTGGTGTTGTTGATATGTTTGGAAAAATGAGATTAATACAACAGGAAAAAAATGGAAAACCACTTAATATAACTTACGTGTCTGCTCTTGCTTTTTCATATCATAAAGCCTCAACAGATTCAACACTTTCAACAAATTATCAAACTCCCCTAGACAGGTTAATATTTACAAATCAAATTATAGTATCACGTAAATTTTCAGATAGACTATCATTACAAGTAAATGCTGGATATCACCATAGAAATTTAGTTACTTATAATGATGTGAATGGAATGATTTTTACTGGTGGAGTAATCAGGTATAGGTTTACTAAAACATTAGGAATAATTACAGAGTATAATCATGTATGGAATAGATCAAGTTTAACAGAACAAACAAATCCACTTGCTGTTGGTTTTGAATTATTAACAGGTGGGCATAATTTTACTTTAGTAGTCTCAAACCATAAAGGGGTTAATGAAAATGTATTTTTATCTAATACAACCTCTGACTGGTTAAAAGGTGAGTGGAGAATAGGTTTCACTATTAATAGAAGATTCAAACTTTAATAATTATAACATGAAAAAATTAATTTTAATAACAGCAGTATTAATCGGTTTAATTAATTGTACTAAACATAAGGCGGAGCCTATTGCAACTATTGTAGAAGTAGATACTAACTGTCCAGATACAATTTTGTTCAGTACTCAAATAATGGATGATATTTTTGTGACTAGCTGTAATGGGTGTCATTCATACGGTGGGAGTGGTTTTAGTGCTGGTGTGTTTTCTAGTCATTCAAGTATTTCAAATGATGCCGATAAAATTTTAAAAACATTGAAACATGAAAGTGGTGTGATTGCAATGCCTTATTATAATCCAATGCCATTAAATGATAGTCTAATAAAAGCTTTTGATTGTTGGATAAAACAAGGTAAATTAAATAATTAAAACCCAACCTTTTAATAAAGTATTACGTTATAAATTATATAAATCCTATTAAAAATAGGTACTATAAATTATGAATAAAAAATTACTTATTTTAATTCCAATTGCTGGTATAATAGGATTGACTTTTATGTCAAACACAAATGAAAATTTTGAAAAATACCATGTAGATGGTGTTACATTTAATGACTTAACAGCGTCTAATCAAACTGGAGTTACAGGTGCACCTGGAGAGGCTAATTGTACGCAGTGTCATTCTGGGTCAGTATTGGCACCAACTGTAATGAATGGTATGACTACTACTGCAAATAGTTATGAATTGGATCAAACTTATTCATTCGCTATTGGATCAGCTACTGGAACTAAGAATGGGTTCCAAATGACTGTATTAGATAATGCTGGAAATAAAGCGGGAAGTTTTGTTAGCGGTGTTGCAAATACTAGTATTCAAAATGCAAATAGTAAAGAATATATAAATCAAACAAGTAAGACTCAAGCATGGGCGATTGGTTGGACTGCTCCTGCTACTGATATGGGGCCATTAACTGTTCATTATTCATTGAATGTAACGAATGATAATGGAGCAAATTCAGGAGATGTAGTTTATGTTGGTACACATTCTTTAACTGCACCTACTAGTGGTTTAACTAATTATGAAAAACAAGATGAAAAAGTTAATATGTTTTTTAATGCTAATGCTAACGAATTAAATGTAAAATATTCATTAAAAGAAAAATCTAATATGATGGTTCAGGTTGTTGATTTATCTGGTAAAGTAATTGAAGAAATTAAATTAGGTCAAAAATCATTTGGTCCTCATGCTTCTAAAATTCAATTACAAAACATTCAAAATGAAGGAATTTATATTGTTTCTTTATTTATTAATAATGGAATTTATACAAGAAAAATTAATTTGAAGTAGTAAATACAGTCACGATTAAAAAGAAGTGCCGTTTGGTGCTTCTTTTTTTTTGCTTTAATAGTTTCAATATAGTATATTTGAAAAATAATTTAGATAGTAAAACTTGAATGGTATTTAGTAGTAGTATTTTCCTTTTGTACTTTTTGCCACTATTTTTATTGGTCTATCATTTGGTTGGTACCAAATATAAAAATTATGTAATTTTATTAAGTAGTATTCTGTTTTATAGTTGGGGAGCGCCTAAGTTTTTATTCGTGATTTTAGGGTCTACAATTATTGATTTTTATATTGTTAGACACCTCTTTAGAAGTTCAGAGGCTGTCAAACGAAAATTATTATTGTCATTATCAATTTTTATTAATTTAGGATTATTAGTATATTTTAAATATGCTAACTTCTTTATTGAAAATTTAAATTATTCTCTAGCTTCTATAGGTATTAATGATGTGGAGTGGGTAAACGTTGTTTTACCAATTGGTATTTCATTTTATACATTCCAAACCCTAACGTATTCCATTGATGTCTATCGAAAAAAACATGAGCCATTAGCTAAACTTACTGATTACTTAGTTTATATTATGTCTTTTCCACAAATGATTGCAGGGCCAATTGTTCGTTTTAGTCATATTGCAGATCAAATTATTAACCGAAAAGAGGTAATTGATGACAAACTAATTGGTTTTTATAGGTTTTCAATAGGATTAGCTAAGAAAGTGTTAATTGCAAATGTAATGGCTGAACAAGCTGATTTAATTTTTGAAAGTGACTATTCGACTTTGTCTACAACAAATGCATGGTTAGGAATGTTAGCGTATACTTTTCAAATTTACTTTGACTTTTCAGGGTATTCTGACATGGCAATTGGGTTAGGTAAAATGATGGGATTCAAGTTTCCAGAAAACTTTAATTCACCCTATGTCGCAAGGTCAATTAGTGAGTTTTGGAGAAGGTGGCATATTACCTTAGGTGACTTTATGAGAGATTACTTATACATTCCGTTAGGTGGAAACAAAGTTAAGTCGAAATATAGACTATACTTTAATTTGTGGATTGTATTTATTTTATCGGGTTTATGGCACGGCGCTTCATGGAATTATGTGATTTGGGGCGCTTACCATGGTTTGTTCTTAATTTTAGATAGATTATTTTTACAAAAATTTTCAGATAGGATAGGGAAATTCCCATCTATACTATTAACCTTTATACTGGTGATGATTGGTTGGGTTATTTTTAAGATTGAAACGTTAGCACAACTTAAAATTTATTTAATAAAGTTAGTTCAACCAATTAAAGATTTTGAATTTGATACAATTCCAGAATTTAATTTAATCGTTTGCTTTGCTGTTCTATTTGCATTTATAACAAGTCTTAAATTCGGACAAAAAATGGGTGAATTTATGTTTGAAAGGGATAGTTACAAATTTAAAACCCATGTTGCGCTTTCTTTAATGAGCATACTATTATTTATTGTGTCTTTAAGTTCTATCACTTCATCAGGTTTTAATCCATTTATATACTTTAGATTTTAATGGAGGGTACTAAGAAACATACATACAGAAAAAAAGGGCTTTTTATTTTTATTTTGCTTTTATTGTTTATTCCTTTAATTCAACAAAAATTAGAATTATTCCCTAAAAATACATTAAAAGGGTCTTTCGAATTAGCTGAGAAACCTGAATTAAATACCGAAAAGTGGTTTAATGGTAAATTCCAATCTGAATCTCAAATTTATTTAAATGATCATTTAGGGTTTAGATCTTTCTTTGTAAGACTTTATAATCAAATTCATTATAGTTTTTTTAATACGGCTAAGGCTAATGGAGTTATAGTAGGTAAAGAAAATTACTTATATGAAGAGAATTATATCAAGGCACATTTGGGAATTGATTACATAGGTGAAAAAGAAATAAAAGAGAAAGTTTATAAGATTAAAAAAATTCAAGATACATTAGCTACAAAAGGAATTGATTTAGTAATTATGTTAGCACCAGGTAAAGCTAGTTTTTATCCAGAATATATTCCAGAGCATTTTTATGAAAACGCCATAGATTCAACAAATTATAAAACGTATAAAAAAGAAATCTTAGCTAACGCAATCAATTTATTAGACTTTAATAAGTGGTTTATTGATATGAAAGGTAAATCTAATGCACCACTTTATCCAAAACATGGCATTCATTGGAGTCAGTATGGACAAGTTTTAGTTGCAGATAGTTTATTAAATTATATAGGCGCATTAACACAGCTTATTATACCTGATATTATTATTGACAGTACAATAATAAGTAGTGAAATGAGAAATTCAGATCAGGATATTGAAGACGGAATGAATTTGTTAATTAATATTCCAGATAAGAAAATGCATTATCCACAATTCCATTTTTCAAATAGAATTGATAGTTCAAAACTTCCAAAAGTATTAGCGATTGGGGATAGTTATTTTTGGGGAATATTCAGACTTGGTATTTTTGAAGAAGCATTGAGTGGGTCAAAGTTTTGGTATTATAATACACAAATTTACCCTGAAACTTATACGAAAGAATTGTTAGTTAGAAGTATTGAAATTCAAACAGAAATTGAAAAAAATGATGTCATTTTACTAATGGCTACAGACGCTAACCTTTATAAATTTGCCTTTGGGTTTATTGATGATGTATATGATATTTATTACACTAAATTAGAAGATAGGAAAAGTTATAAAAAAGAACAAAGACTATTGAGGTATATGGAAGAAATGAGAACTGACCCCTTACAAAATCAACAAATTATAGAAAAGTCAATAAGAAAAGGTCTTTCATTTGAAGAAGAGTTAAGAAATAATGCAAAGTATAGGATTTGGGTTGAAGATGGTAAACCATAAAACCTGTGTAAAACTATAAATAAATTGTTAAGAAATAAATAACAAAATTATTACCTTTGCAATCCAATAAATTAAATAATGGCAAAAATTGATAATTACGATTTTAAAGGAAAAAAAGCATTAATTAGAGTTGATTTTAATGTGCCTTTGAATAGCGAAACAAAAACAGTTACTGATAATACAAGAATAAAAGCTGCAATACCAACAATTAAAAAGGTATTGGCAAAAGGTGGTTCAGTCGTGTTAATGTCTCATATGGGACGTCCGAAAAATATTCCTGAAGACAAATATTCTTTAAAGAATATTGTATCTGATATTGAAAAATTATTAGGACAATCTATTAAATTTGCATCTGATTGTATTGGAGCTAGAGCATTCGAAAAGTCTGAAAATTTACAAGCAGGAGAAGTATTATTGCTAGAAAATTTAAGATTTCATGGCCGTGAGAAAAAAGGAGATGTTGGATTTGCTGAGTTATTAGCAAAACATGGTGATGTTTATATCAATGATGCATTTGGTACAGCCCATAGAGCACATGCTTCAACAACTACAATAGCACAATTTTTTCCTAATGACAAAATGTTTGGTTACTTAGTAGAAAATGAAATTATTAGTGTAAATAAAGTATTAAATTCAACTGAAAAGCCTTTAACAGCAATTGTTGGTGGTGCTAAAGTGTCTTCTAAAATCACTATAATTACAAAACTTTTAGATAAAGTAGACAATTTAATTATTGGTGGTGGAATGGCTTATACTTTTGTGAAAGCTCAGGGTGGAACTGTTGGGAATTCATTAGTTGAAGATGATTTTCTAGAAACAGCTACACAAATTATTAAAGATGCTAAAGCAAAAGGTGTTAATTTATTAATTCCAATTGACACAGTAGCTGCTGATGAATTTTCAAATGATGCTACTATTGAAACTTGTCCAACGTCTGAAATTAAAGAAGGATGGATGGGATTAGATATCGCAGAAGATTCAATCTTAGAATTCAAGAAAGTAATAGCAGAATCAAAATTAATATTGTGGAATGGCCCAATGGGTGTGTTTGAAATGAGTAAGTTTCAAAATGGTACAAAACAGATTGCATTAGCTGTAGCAGAGGCAACTGAAAATGGTGCATTTTCATTAGTTGGTGGTGGTGATAGTGTTGCTGCTGTAAATAAATTTGATTTATCTAAAAGAGTAAGTCATGTGTCTACAGGTGGTGGTGCAATGTTAGAATATCTAGAAGGTAAATTATTACCTGGGATAGAAGCTATATTAAAATAATAAACAAGTAATTAAAATAAATATTACAATTAAAAAATAAAAAGATGAGTGAATATAAACAAGACGCAAGTTATAGTGTTGGAATGAGTATTGGACAAAGTTTACAACAACAAAATTTAGACGAACTAGATTTAGATACGTTTGTAAACGGAATTAAAGATGTATTTTCAAAAACAACTTTAAAATTTACACCAGAAGAAGCAAATACAAAAATTCAAATGTATTTGAATGAAATTAATGAAACAAAGTATGCTTCTGCAAAGGATGATGGTTACCAATTTTTAGCTGATAATGCTAAAAAAGAAGGTGTTTCTGAATTAACTTCTGGTTTACAGTATGAAATTTTAACTGAAGGTAATGGTGAATTACCAGCAGCTACTTCTGAAGTAACTGTTCATTACCATGGTACTTTAACTGATGGAACTGTTTTTGATAGTTCAATGGATAGAGGAACTCCTGCAACTTTTGGTGTGAATCAAGTAATTAAAGGATGGACTGAAGCGTTACAATTAATGCCAGCAGGATCTAAATGGAGATTATATATTCCAGAAAACTTAGCTTATGGTGCGTCACCACATCCTGGTGGACCAATTAAGCCTTATATGGCGTTAATATTTGATGTAGAATTAATTTCTATAGCTTAATAATACAATTACCTTAGTGTCGAGTTAAATAGCTCGACACTTTTTTTACCTTATAATTTTTTTATGAAATACTTTATCCTATTAATCAGTACCGTTATTTTTTTAAGTTGTAATTCAGATTCTGATGCAAGTCGTGTTAAAGATCAAATTGAAATAGAGACGCCAAAGTATACTTTTACGACTTTGGAACAAAAAATAAGTTACTGTATTGGATTAGATCAAGGCGCTTCTGCAAATCAATATTTTAATTCACCTGAATTAAAAGGTAAGTTTGAAAGTAATGAAGTTAAAAATGGAATGATTGATTATTTAAAAGGTGTAGACTTAAGAATCTTACCAAATCAATTAGATTCAATATTTGACTTATACTTAATACCAACAGGTGTTGATAGTTCTATTGTAAGTAGTGCTGATGCAAGTTATGCGTTTGGAGTACAAGAAGGAAACACACTAGTGTCTTCATTAGTTGCTAGAGGTGTAGATCAAAAAATGAATGTAGATTTATTAGTGGCTGGTATTGAAGATGGAATGACTAATGCAAAACCATCTGTGTCAATTAAAGACGCCAGAATTGAAGTTGTTTCTTATTATTCTGAAATTAATAAAGTGTTAGGTGAAAGTTTTTTAGCTAAGAATACGACTAGAGAAGATATAGTGACTTTAGCATCTGGATTACAATATCAAATTTTTAAAAAGGGGAGTGGTGTTAAACCAAGTTTAACAGATAGTGTACTGGTTCATTATACAGGACGATTTGTAGATGGTAGAGAATTTGAATCTACAGTGCCTTCAAAAATACCAGTTGAGTTTACGCCTATGAGTGTTATTCCAGGTTGGACTGAAGGTTTACAATTAATGAATGAAGGTGGACAATACAGATTCTTTATTCCTTTTGATTTAGCCTATGGTGAAGAAGGCAATCCAAGAATTGAACCCTTTACAACTTTAGTATTTGATATTGAATTAATTAAGGTGAAAAAACATTTACCTAATCAATAAATATTTAGAAACGTAAATAAGACACAAGAACGCTACGCTTCTAGATATTAGACCGCTTCGCTTTTAGAAACAAGAAACAAGACTGAAGAATTTTGTTTTAGACAATACTTCGATAAAAACTCAGTGCAATGCAACAAGAACAACAACAAAGTCACGGCCTCTCCCTTTTTAAAGGGAGAAAGAGAGGGATTTAATCGTTACAAAAACACACAATTATAAACACTCTAATTATAACAGGATAAAACTAAAACTTATTTTATTTCAATTTCATCAGCAAATATAAAAGTAGTATTTCCTTTTCCTAAATGCCATTCAGGACAAACACCTCTATTTTTCGCAACAACTTTTACATACCTTGCTTTGAATGGTTGATTTGTTGTTAATTTTTGAATAGAGTTATTATAATCATCAATAGCAATTTTGTTCTCAACAGTCTCTATCAAAACCCAATCAATGCCATTGTTTGAATAGTAATAAGTTACATTTTCAGGATACCAAATCCACGATCTAATGTCTTGTGTAAAGTTAGTAGATATCGAATTTACTTTTGTCTTTTTATTCAAATCAATTTCTACTGACATATCTTGCGCATAAAAGCCTTGCCATTTTCCAGTTCTAAAGTCTTTACCACCGTTTTGTTTGTCGATTAATTCACGCTCTGATTCACCTTTATATTGTGAATGTGGTTTTGAATTTAATTTAATATCCCATTTGTGATTTACCTTATTGTGTTCACTCACTACTTTAGGACTATTGTTTTTTCTAAATTGTGTTTTAAAGTTATTTGGAACTTGAACCCATGAAGTTATAGTTTCTGAATCTTTTAATTTTATAGGTTTCTCATATTCTTTAATAATTCCATCTGATAAATGATAATATATTTTGCCTGCATAGTAAGTGTCAATATTTGGATTAACTAATTCAATACACGTTCGTTTTGTAAAAGTAGATTTAGAATTCTTTAAATAAGGCACCATGAATTGTGTTGTACTTACTTTAATTTGACTACTGTTTTTATAAAATGGAGTAGGCGTATCAATCATTTCAAATATTAAAGTACCACCATTTATCAATTGAGCATGTGTAATTTGAGGCGTAGATAATTTTATTCCATTCAATGCAACTGATTTTACATAACAATTTGTCTTATTGATATTGTTCGCTATTATGTTAAACGTTTTACCATTTTCTAAATTGATATGACTATGGTTAAAAAGAGGCGTACCAATTTGATAAACTTCAGAACCGGGCGTAACAGAATATAATCCCATTGAACTTAGTACATACCATGCTGACATTTGTCCACAATCTTCATTTCCACTTAAACCATCAGGTGAATTACTATATAGTTCAGTTAAAATTTGATTCACATATTTTTGAGTTTTAGCAGGATTGTTTGTGTAGTTGTATAAGTAAGCCATATGATGACTTGGTTCATTTCCATGAGCATATTGACCTATCAGTCCTGTAATGTCTACTTGATGACGCCCTACCGTTTTTGAATCGGTTGTGAACAAATTATCTAACCATAATTCGAGTGAATCTTTACCACCAATTAAATCAAGTAAACCATTAATGTCATGTGGTGCAAATAATGAATACTGCCAAGAATTTGCTTCGGTATAATCAAACGTAACTTCATCAGGTCTAAAGGTTGACTTAAAGCCACCATTAAATTTTGGTTCCATAAATTTTGATTCAGGATTGTATACGTTTTTGTAATACATTGACCTTTTATAGAATTCTTTTGCAATGGAATCTTGTCCTAAAGAATCAGCAAAAACAGCAATGCACCAATCATCATAGGCGTATTCAAGTGTTTTAGAAACAGACTCAGGTTCGTCTTTGCTGCCAATAAATCCTTTTTTCTTATAAGCTTCAAGTCCCAAGTGATTTTGATTTGCAGAATAAATCATAGCTTCCAATGCTAAATCTGTATCAAAGTCTTTTAGTCCTTTAATATAAGCATCAATAATTACAGGTATCGCATGATAACCAATCATGCAATGTGTATAATTTCCATTCAATTCCCAAATTGGTAAAATCCCACCTTGTTTGTATTGGTTTAAAAATGTATTTATAAAGTCTAAAGTTTTATTAGGCTGAATAATTGTGAAGAGTGGGTGTGCAGCACGAAAAGTATCCCACAATGAAAAAATAGTGTATTGCTTTTGTGTTGAATTGTGAATTTTCATATCCATTCCCCTATAACGACCATCTACATCACTAAAAATATTTGGAGCTAATAATGAATGGTAGAGTGAAGTGTAAAATGTTATTTTGTTATCAAGATTTGGGGTTTCAATATTTATTTTATTCAGTTCAGAGTTCCATTTTAATTTTGAGGCTGTTAAAGTTGTATTAAAATCCCAATGTGGAATTTCTTCTGATAAGTTATTTATTGCACCTTCAACGTCAACTGCTGAGATACCAACTTTCACTTTTATAGAAGTAGATTGATCAGTAAATTCAAGAATTAATTTACTGTCGGTATCTGGTTTATAAGTTTTTATTGGACGTTCTGAAAATTGAATTGTAAAGTATATATGTTGCGCTTTTGCCCAACCTTTTGATATTCTTTTACCAATAAGGGTAGAATCATTTATAAATTTTAATTCAGAATCTAAAAGTTCATCTCTATGCTCTAAATCTATTATAACTTTACGTTGGTCTGTGTTTGAAAAAGCGTATTCATGAAATCCAGAATGTGCTGTGGTTGTTAATTGTACATTTATGTTTGATTTGTCTAATCGTACTGAATAATAACCAGCATAAGCGCTTTCGTTTTTATGAGAAAATTTTGAACCATACCCCTCTTTATCAAAAGTTGACGTCCACGTATTTAAACCGTTAAAAGGCATGATTAATACATCACCTAAATCAGATACACCAGTACCACTTAAGTGGGTATGAGAAAAGCCAAAGATTACCGAATCAGAATAGTGATAACCACCACAACCATCCCAACCGTCTAATCTGGTGTCTGGTGAAAGTTGCATAAAACCGAAAGGAACTGTTGCGCCAGGATAGGTATGCCCATGTCCACCAGTTCCAATAAATGGATTTACGAATTTAGTGTAATCATCTGATTGACTAAATGAAAAAAAGTTAAGTATTATAAATATATAAGTAACTAAGTACTTCATGAAACTCCATTTTTCGCTAAGTAAGCGGCACCAATTATTGCAGGATTCAAATCATTTAATTCTGAAATCTGTAATGAAATGTTTTCTCTTATGCTTTGAATTAAAAAGGGTTTCATTGCCTTTAATGTTTTTTTCTTTATAAAGTTTCCTTCTTTTGCTAAGCCACCAAATAAAAATATATTATTTAAGTCTAATGAATTTGCTAATATAGAAATAGCGTATCCTAAATCTCTTGAAATTGAATCAACAATATCAACAGCAACAGGGTCTTCTTTTCTTGCAAATTTAAAAATATCTTCAGATTTAATTTCACTAGGAATAAAGTTATGTAATTTACTACTACCACTACTAAATTCAATTTTTTGTTTTGCTGTTTTTATAATACCTTCTTTTCCAACATAAGCTTCTAAGCAACCGTGACCACCACAGCTACATTCTCTTCCATTTGTTCTATCTATACAAATATGTCCAAATTCACCACCTAAACCATTTGAACCGTGATATAATTTACCATTTAAGACTAAGCCTATACCAACTCCAGTTCCTAATGTGATTAAAGCGAAATTATCTAAGTCTTTAGCACCTCCAAACTTCCACTCTCCAATTGCAGCTGCATTTGCATCATTTACTATTGTGGTTTTAATATTAAAAGTGGCTTCAAAAATTTCAGCAAGAGGAATAATTTCATCCCATTTTAAATTTGGAGCATTCTCTATGTTTTGAGTAATGAAATTAACACTAGGCGCACCAATTCCAATTCCATTGATGGTATGTTTTGTATTTTCTTTAATGTCATTAAAAATTGCGAATGAACAATCTTTTGCAGTTAAAAAAGTATTTGTTTTAAATGAATTAGAATAAATTATTTCATTTTCAGTATTTACAATACCGAATTCAATATTTGTTCCTCCTAAATCAATTCCTAAGTAATTCATTATTTGATAGTTGTTTTTGTGGGTTTTTTAATCATTCTATATCCGAAAAAGCAAATGTAAAGATAAGCAATTATTGGCGTTAGATAAGCAATTTGAAGATTATAGTTATCGGAAACAATTCCCATAAGTAATGGGAATAGTGCACCACCAGTAACCATTATAATTAATAAAGATGATGCTTTTGAAGTTTTATCACCTAGTCCTGCAATGGAAAGGGAAAAGATATTGCTCCACATAATAGAGTTAAATAATCCAATTGCTATGATAGACCACATAGCAATTGTTCCTTCATAAAAATAAGCAACTAATAAGAGTAGTATAATAATTAATCCAAAAATAGATAATGTTTTTGAAGGTGAATCTCTATAAATAAATAAAGACAAAAATTGAATAGGAATGAAGAAAAGAATAGGGTAGATATCAAAAATTGTTAAGCCTTTTGTAATGTAAATTGCAAACAGAATAATAATAACAGTTAATACCGTTGAACCAATACTATAAATGATTCTCTTTAGTAATGAAAGTTCAATATTTGAAATAAATGCAGATGCTAAACGTCCAATCATAGCGCCACCCCAATATATTCCAACATAAGTTCCTGCTGTTGTTTCGGATAAGCCAGCAATTGAATCTAGAGTGAAGTATTCTACTAATTTACTACCAATAGCAACTTCAGCCCCAACATAAAGAAAAATGGCAATCATACCATATTTAACTTGTGGAATCTTTAATAAATTAACCTTAGAAAGTGTTGTTTTATTTTTATAGTCAGGTAAGTCTTGTTTGTAAATAAAAACTATGGCGATAAGAAATATGCCCGCCAAAATTAAAAATGGCTGTCCTAATTCTTGAGTTTCACCTGAATTAGCTAATAAAAAATAAGCGCCAATTACTGGTGCTAATGTAGTTCCTAATGAATTAATACCTTGTGCTAAATTTAATCTACTATTTGCAGTTTCTACTTTACCTAATAAAGTAACATAAGGATTACAGGCTATTTGTAAAACAGTAAAGCCTAAACCAATAATAAATAATGGTATTAAGTAGATGTAATAAGTATTTGAAAAAGAAATAGGGTAAAATAATGCTGAACCAAATGCAGATAATCCTAGACCTATAAGGATTCCATTTTTATAGCCAACTAAATTTAATACATCTGTTTTGTAGTTTGAATATAAATAATAGAATAAGGCTCCAATACCGTAAGCTCCAAAAAAAGTAGTTTGAACAAGCATGGAAGCTGTGTCTCCTAAATTAAATTTTGATTTAAAATAGGGTACTAATATATCACCCAGAACTGTAGTGAATCCCCATAAAAAGAAGAGGGTAGTTATGGTGTAAAAAGCAAAATTTGTTTTTTTGATATGGCTATTTGTAAACGATTGAGTCAAATATAATAAAAATAAAAAAAGGAACTAATGAATTAGTTCCTTAATTTTATAATTATGAATTTTCGTTTAATGTTTTGCCGCTAAAAATCTTTCAGCTTCTAAAGCAGCAGCACAACCAGTACCAGCAGCAGTAATTGCTTGTCTATAAGTTTTATCAGCAGCATCACCAGATACAAATACACCTGCTACATTAGTTTTAGTTGTCCCAGGTTCAGCATATTCAATATAACCAGCTTCATCTAAATCAACGTAATCTTTAAAGATTTCTGTATTTGGAGTATGTCCAATTGCAACAAAGAATCCTGTTGCTGGAATAGTAGTTTCTTCTCCAGTTTTATTATTTTTTACTAAAGCACCAGTTACTAAACCATCTTCACCTAGTACTTCAACAGTATCAGTATTGAATAATATTTCGATATTTTTAGTATTTTTTACACGTTCAGCCATGATTTTAGAAGCTCTAAATTCATCACGTCTTACTAGCATTGTAACTTTTTCAGCTAAGTTAGATAAGTAATGTGCTTCTTCACAAGCTGAATCACCAGCACCTACAATAATAGTTTGGTGACCTCTATAAAAGAAACCATCACAAACTGCACAAGCAGATACACCACCTCCCAGTTTTAAATATTTTTGTTCTGATTCTAATCCTAAATATTTAGCAGAAGCTCCAGTTGAAATAATAATTGTTTCTGCATGAATTTCTTTTTCACCACCATTCACCCATACTTTGTGAATGTCACCTGAAAAATCAACTTTTGTAATCCAACCATTTCTAATATCAGCATCAAAACGTTTAGCTTGAGCTTCTAATTGCATCATCATTTCTGGTCCTGTAACACCATCAGGGTATCCAGGGAAATTTTCAACTTCATTTGTTGTCGTTAATTGACCACCTGGTTGCATTCCTTGGTATAATACAGGACTCATGCTTGCTCTTGCAGCATAAATTGCAGCTGTATATCCAGCAGGTCCAGAACCTATTATAAGGCATTTTACTTTTTCTATATCACTCATCTTAATATGTGTTTTCAATTTTGAACCTCAAATGTACTCATTTTTAACTGAGTTTCTATGTGATGTTTATTCCAAACTTGGAATCCTTTATTAATTTATTGTTTATTATATGACTTACATTATTGACTGAAATTTGATAAAATTAACGTTGTAAGTTAAATTTAAACTCCTCAAAACTTTTTATTTCAATATAAAGGACGTATTTTTGCCAAAATTATTTCCGAACTAACACTATGATAGATCAAGAACTTTTCAAGAAAAAAAAGCTGTATCCATTTCAAAAAGAGGTGGTTGATGTTATTATAGATAAGCTTGCTGAGAAGGAGGCGAATTCAAATTTGTTGTTCCAATTACCAACAGGTGGAGGTAAAACTGTAATTTTTTCAAATATTGCAAAACAATATATTGAGAGAAATAAAAAGAAGGTATTAATTTTAACACATAGAATTGAATTATGTGTTCAAACTTCTAAGCAACTTGCTGCAATTGATATTGAAAATAAAGTGATTAATTCGCTTGTTAAAAATATGGATGATCAGGGAAAGTATGACACTTTCACTGCCATGGTTGAAACGTTAAATAACCGTTTGCAAGAAGATAAAAACTTTTTAAAAAACATAGGATTAGTGATTGTTGATGAAGCTCATAATAACTCTTTCCGTAAAATATTTCAATACTTTCAAGATGTAAATATATTAGGTGTAACAGCTACGCCTTTAAGTTCAAATAAAGCATTACCACTTAATGATAACTATGATGAACTATTAGTTGGTCATAGTATTAAAAGTTTAATTGAGGCTAGATATTTAGCTGATGCTGAAACATTTACTTATGATGTTAACTTACATGGTTTAAAAATCGGTTCTAATGGTGACTTTACGATTAGTTCTTCTGATAAAGTATATAGTAATTATTTCATGCAAGAAAAATTACTGTTTGCTTATGAAGAGTTAGCAGTTGGTAAAAAAACATTAATTTTTAATAGTGGGATTGAATCTTCAAGATCAGTTTTTAATTTATTAGTAAAACAAAAATATCCTGTACGTCATCTTGATAGTACGTTTAGTGATACTGATAGAAAAGAAATATTAAGATGGTTCAAAGTAACTCCAGGAGCTGTTCTAACTTCTGTAGGGATTTTAACAACTGGTTTTGATGAACCTACTGTTGAATGTATTATTTTAAATAGAGCAACAAGATCATTGACTTTATATCACCAAATGATTGGTAGAGGGTCTAGAGTTTTACCTACAAAATCTACTTTTAAAGTTATTGATTTAGGTAATAATGTTAGACGTTTTGGTTATTGGCAAGAATTTATTGACTGGCAAGATGCTTTTCAAAATCCAGATAGATTCCTAGAAGCTCGTTTGAGTGAAGAAGATGATTTAGTTTTTGAAGCACCTTATGAGATTTCAAAATCTTTAGCGGCTCAATTATTACATCCAGAAAAACTTGTAGACTTTTCAATGAAAAAAGTATATGATGAATGTGTTGAAGCTGGAAGAAAAGGAAAAGACGCTGTTGATATTTCTTTAGAGAATCACTTTGAAATCATTAAAGAAAATTCGGAAGATGTTTATGATGGTTTAAACCTTTTAAGTAATCTACAAGATGATATTGAAAGAAGGTTAAAGCATTACACAAAATGTATTACAAAAGCCACTGATAGTTACTTAAAATGGTTAATGGAGACATATAATCGTCAATTATCTCAGAAAATGAGAGCTGAATTACCAGCAGAGTAGTTGTTGTTTTAAATTCTTAACCTTAATTTATAAGTAATAGAGTAAGTGTATAGTTGTGTAGACTAATTAGTATTTAATTAAGTCTTTGCTTAACATAACTACTTATTTTGTCATAAAATTGTAAGGGTGTGTGCGTTCTCCATGCTATTTCCTCTAATTCTCCACCACAAACAATGTATGAGTCAATGCCTTCTGCTTGGAATTCTTGCATAACATGTTCTCTAAAGTTTACAAATGTAATCCATCCATTTTCTTCCTCAACATCATCAAACCATTCTTCATAATAGCAATCATCTGAGGCGTGAAAGTTCAAGAGGTTTTCGCCAATCATAATGAACTTAGTGATACCTTGAAGCATCAGGTCTTCTATAATGTCCCTTTTTAACGTCATAATGTCGTTGTCTAAGGTGTCATTCCATTCTCCAAATAGTTCAATGACTGTATAACCTTCTTGATAGTCTACATAAAGAATTTTTATAAATAAGCCTTGACACTCAATTGAATCCCATTGTGGATGTATGCAGTAGTTATAAATTGAATCCGTAAATTCAAATTCACTATAAATTCTTTCGTAAAATGGAGATTTTTCATCTTCAGCAGCTACGTATAAGCCTCTCCAATTGTAATATGGTTCAATAGTGTGCATTAAATAATTTTAGCTAAATAAATCATCAATTCTGTTTTTTGAACCTTTAGGATGTATTTCAACTCTAATTATTTCATTATTTTTAATTCCTAAAAGAGAAGCAGCACCACCACCATTTTCTAGTGTACCTTTATTTAGTGCAATTTCTAACCAACCATTTTCATTGAAATGGGCAAGTTTTTCACCATTAGGCACTTCATTATAACTTTCCGATATTTTATCAATAAAATAATTTTTATTTCTAAAATATATAATGAAAGGATGTTCTTTTCTTATTTCATTGAATAATGTTTCTGAAATATTAACAATAACATTACCATAGTTATCAATGTGCATTACTGTTCCTTTAATTATATTTTCATGAACAACTGCCTTTTGTTGAATTACAATGTTTATTTCATCAATTGTTATTTCATTACCAATGTCTTTTAAATCAACACCTTCAGCAATTTGTTTAATTGCAGGTGCATATATCTGTTTAAAAGGGTTTTTTATAGCATCTTTTGATGAAAAGTCTAACCTCACAATGAGTTCTGCACTTTTATAATCATTTAATAACGAAAAAATACCATTGTCACTCCCAATGAAATATTGATTGTTTATTTTCATTACAATTGGGTAGCAATTTGTTTGAGGCGTATTAATTGAAATTGTTGGAACGCTATCTACTCCAATGTAATGGATTGTTCCATCAGGAAAGTCAGAAGTGATATTATTAATATAATAAGCAGCTTCATTTATATTAAATGTTTTAACTTGATGGGTAACATCAACAAATTGAATAACCCTAGTTATTGAATACATCTGACCTTTTAAGGTAGCCACAAAGTGGTCTTTCAGTCCTAAATCAGTTGTTAATGTTACTATTTGCATTCAAAAAAGATGTATATTGTTTAATATTATTCAAAATTAATCTTAAATTTAACTTAATTATAATTTACAACTAAAAACTTTACAATTTGCACGAAAAAATTATTGAAATAGCAGGAATTGACCCTATGATATTTTATGGCGTTAATAATTCAAAACTTAAATCTATCTGTAAATATTTTCCAAAATTGAAAATAATTGCTAGAGGGAGTGAATTAAAAGTATTAGGAGAAGAGGATATTATTAGGCAGTTTGAGAAAAAAGTTGACTTGTTAATGCGTCATATTTCTAGATATAATTCTTTAACAGATAGTAATATTGAAAACTTAATGTTACAAGATGAATTGTCTATTCCATTTAAAGATTTTGGAGAGGTAATTGTTCATGGTACACATGGAAGGTTGATTAAAGCTAGAACGACTAATCAACGTCAAATGGTTAAAAAAACGCAAGAAAATGATATGGTTTTTGCTGTTGGACCTGCTGGAACTGGTAAAACTTATACTGCTGTTGCTTTAGCTGTAAGAGCATTGAAAGATAAAGTAGTGCGTAGAATTGTTTTAACTAGACCTGCTGTTGAAAGTGGTGAGAATTTAGGGTTCTTGCCAGGTGACATGAAAGATAAGTTGGATCCATATATGCAACCATTATATGATGCGTTAAGGGATTTAATGCCGGCAGAGAAACTTACGGAACACATAGAGAATAACGTCATAGAGATTGCACCATTAGCATTTATGAGGGGTAGAACCTTGGATAATGCTTTTGTTATTCTAGATGAAGCTCAGAATACAACTAGTAGTCAAATGAAAATGTTTTTAACTCGAATGGGAAAAAACGCTAAGTTTATCATTAATGGTGACATTTCTCAAATTGATTTACCAAAAAAACAAACTTCAGGTTTAAAAATGGCTATTGATACTTTGAGTGATATAGATGGTATAGGTATAGTTTTACTTGATGAAAATGATGTAGTAAGGCATAAGTTAGTTAAAAAGATAATTATTGCTTTTAGTAAATTAGATTAATATAAAACGTAACAACTTTTGAAAAACATAGCTGTTTATATATTAGCAGGCGGTAAAAGCTCAAGAATGGGTACTGATAAGGGTTTAATGTTGCTTGACAATAAACCAATGATTCAGTACATTATTGATACAGTTACTCAGTTGACTGAAGCCATTTCAATTATTTCAAATAATAAGGACTATGAGTCTTTGGGTTTTCCTGTATATCCTGATTTAATTAAAGATAAAGGTCCTGTTGGAGGTATTTATACTGCTTTATCAAATTCAATAACTCAAAATAATTTAATTTTAAGTTGTGACACCCCTTTCGTATCTTTAGAACTCCTTCAAAAATTAATTGATAATAGTGCAGGTGTTGACGTTTGTATATCATCTTATAAAGGCAGAGTACATCCATTGATTGGTGTGTATAAAAAAGATAATACAGC
>Ga0308008_1000034_pt1 | contig 69544 bp, 77 predicted proteins | sample Neamet125_FD_203140 | JGI IMG/M metagenome (GOLD analysis project Ga0308008, IMG submission 203140) | Marine microbial communities from water near the shore, Antarctic Ocean - #125 | ecosystem: Environmental > Aquatic > Marine > Unclassified | place: Southern Ocean | collected 2014-07-24
TTTCTAGCTCCTCTACACCTCTTTGTTTAGCATACCTCTCAACTTGTGATTTAAGGTCGTTATCTGAAATGTCTAAAGTTATCGTTTGTGATTCATTCATCTTAGTCTTGTTTTAGTTAGTCCATAGTTGGGAAGGAATCCCGCCCTCCCCAACGCTGACTTTTAAATCCATTACAGGATTAATTTAGTAACACTCACGCAGTCACCTCTCGTAGTATGTCGGTGCAGTGAGGCAAGAGGGCAAGGGTATATATAATACCCTGCACCGTGCCCTGCCTACTACCTTCCGTACTGCCTACCATTTAAGGTAGCACCTTGTTGACGGAAGTTCCTGGGGGATGTTTTATTTGAATGCGATACTACACCTTTCCTGTTGTCGCCCATCATTAGTTGGAACGCACTCTTAGTTACATTCTTTACTGTAGTATCTTTTGGTATTGGTTTAGCTCTTGGCATCGTGTTTTGTTTTAAATCGTTTGGTTGTATACCCGCACTGAGATATAGGCTCAACGTTTGTTATCTTAACTTCACACCCTAATGACTTACCACTGCTAGTTTTTAATCTACCAATCAGGTATTCATTAAGCTCTGGGTCGTTAAGCATATCTAATGTATTACCTAAGCATATCTCCCTGCTAGTCTTGACGGATACTTTATCTATAAGAACTATCTCGCTCTTACGTTTCCCGTATTGTCTTACCTGATAAGTCAAAGCGTTGAAGTATATAGGAACACTATACATTTACTAAGGCTCTTATACTCTGCATATTAGCGTGTAATTCTTTATTCTCTAGTATTAATCTCTTGCAGAGAATCTTAAGTTCTTTATTGTCTTTAGAGAATACATTGTATGATTCATTACCTCCAGCTCCATAAAGCTCTTCGTTTATATAATCAGCTAGCAGTTCATACAGTATCCTGTTCTTATCGTTTGAACATAACACATCCTCATATAGGTTTACATAATGAAGTGTTGTTGCATGGTGCTTACCTATTATATAACCTAATTGATTCAGGGTTATCTTGAAGTACTCATATATTACAGAGATTATTATAGCTTGCGTCTCCACAAACTTTCTCTTCCTTGTACCTATATGTGATAGCTCAATGTCGTTGTGTATATAAGCCTTTTTAAACAGTTCAATTATTATATCCTTGTTACTGCTTAATATACTCAGGGAATGCACTCTTTGCGAAGCTGCTGTCCAGGGCTTTAATCTGCTTGCTAATTTCTTTTGACTTGAGGTATCCTTCATGTTTTTCTTTTTTAGTACTATCCAGACCTAGGTTAGCTTGAACCTTAGCGTTCTGGAATAGTAATTCATCTATCTTACTCTTAACATCCATGTTAGAATAATAAGGCGTTAAGCCTGCTTGATTTCTTGTGTCCATAAATACCTGTGTTGTTTAGACGTGCTCTGTTTGGTATATGCTCGTTAAAGTATAACCATGCATAGTCTGTTATTAATTCACCTTCAGTGTCAAAGTATGTGACCTTAGTCTTTTCTCTCTTGTACCATTGAGGGTGTCCTTCTAGCATATCAAGGTCCTCAAGGGTGTGTCCATCAACTAGATAGACCTCCCCTGAGATTTGTGATTGCTTACTTGATTTCGAAACATAAGGAATGCCATCTTCATACATAACATACATGTCGTCTGTAACACCTGGACCTACCAGTTTAGAATCAGATAACAATATGTTATTATTAAATCCACTCTTCAATGTTCCGTATACAAATACCTTTTCCATTAAACCATTACTATGTTTCCCCCGTTAAGGTCTGAAGATAATTCTTCGTTAATGTATTGCTTATATAACCCGATGGTAGCATCTATTTGTTTGTTACCATACTCGATAGCTTCAGGGCTCATCTTGTATATACCTACACCGAATGGTGCTTTAAGTTCTACCATAATGAAATAGAAGTTTTTCTTTTGTGTTCCGTTTAGGTAGAATGCTGCCTGCTGGGTTATCTTGTAGTCGTTGACAAACTTAGTGAAGCTTTCGTGGTCTGCTCCCTTGCTTGTTGTCTTTATGTCCACTAAATAATCTTCACCTTCAATATCTACCTTACCCTTACACTTAAGTCCAGTCTTAATATCCTCCCAGAAGTGAATAGTCTCACGACCTTCAGCTCCCTGAATAAGTTGGTTGGCGTTTAAGTTTCTGCTAATGTTATCATACATACACTCGAATGCATGTTCGTAGTGAGCTGGTATAGCTTTCCTATCTCCAATATCTTCTAAGAATGCAGCGTACATTTCCTTACCTGCCTTAGTTCTCTTATCAATCTTTGGAGCGTATACATAACGCTTATCAAAATCAGCTGGCTCTAATAGGTAACAGTGGAATGCACTACCAACTAATAAAGCTTCAGACTCCTTATGCTCCATGTTTAAATAATGTTCCAACCTCATAGTACTACCAGTCATCAGCTGCTTAAGCATACTATTGGTTACATACATGCTATCAGCGAAGTACGATTCATCGTCTACTATGTAGCCGTCTTCTAACTTCTTACTTTCCCGCATTGATTGTATATTTAGCCACTGTTGCTGAATCATTCCATCTTGTTGGAACGCTTATGTTTTCTGTGTCAAACTTGTATCCTTGGTCTTTAAGGATAAATATAGTAGCGGCTAACCTAGTATTACCTAGCTCCTTGAATGCATCGAATGATGTAATGCTACCATATTCTTTTAGATAGGCTATTAGCCTTGTTGCGTGTGTGTCTTTTGTCTTACTCATCTTCTATAAGTTTAAAAATGTGAGGAATTTCGTTATTATAATTTGCTCCTACTGAGCATATAACAATTCCATATTCGTTTTCTAATACATACCTATCGTATTGCTCGCTGTAGTTTAGTATACTTCCAGCTTCTATGTTGCCTCTCTCGTGTTCCTGAGTTGTTACAACTATAACCCTACTCTGGCGGGTGCTCTTCTGATGTTCCATCTTCCTTTACGTTTACTACTGTTACTCCAGTGTCTTGTTGTAATCTCTTTAGCATAGCTACATCTATAACTTCCTGCGCTATTTCGGTTCTACGAACTTCAGGTAGTTCTTTATATAGGCATAAAGCTTCAGCGATAGCACTCTTATGGTCTAATGCATGTAGCCACTGTGTATATACACCAGTAACTTCATCATTAAATTGACTGACTCTCTTTTGTTTCTTGTTCGTTGGCATCTGTAAGGATTCTAATTATTACTCCTGGGTTTTCTTTATCAACATGGTATCCATGAAAGTATGGTACTAAGTTAAACACGTCATCATCTTCTATATAGCCATACTTAACCATGAGGTCTTGAACAGTTTGAGCTGGATTGATGTAATCAAACCTTCTCTTGCTATTACGTATGAAATAGAATGATATATGTAACGGTGTACTTAGTCCTTTAGTAAGCTCTAAGAATCTATCCTTGTTTTTTAGGTAGTCTCCCTTGCTTTTCTTTATGTATTCCCTTGTTGCCTTGCTGTTTATCAGCATTTTACCTGTCCATTGCTTACTGTTCTTACTAGAACTTACATTGAATGGTATGAAGATTTCATTTGATTTCATGATAGTGAATTCGTTAAACAATAAAATATTGTAGCGAGCCGCTAGTCCCCAACTCGCTACATATTTTTATTTAGAAGGGCATTGAATCGCTAGCCACCTCAACATTACTACCAATGAATGCATCGTGTGCAGCTTGATACGCTGCTTGGTCTGTCTCTGAAAGAGTCTTGTTATAAGAATCCTTCCACGTAACAGATTTACCTGCTGCGCCTGCAAACTTATACTCTACCATCTTCTTAACTACAGGTGCTCCTGTTTCTTTATCGTTAGTCCAATACTCACGCTCTCTTAAGCATACAGTAATCTTACCGCCCATAGTCTCTTTACAAGCTTTAGGTAGGTCATTGAAAGACTTAGCTCCTGCTGACTGTAAGAATCCTTTAAAGATTTCAGTACGAACACGTGCTGCGTTCTCTGACGTTACACCTTTTTCTACTCCACTAAATCTAAGGTTTGAAATACCTTGGTCATTAGATACTTTGAACTCTACATAAGGAGTACCTGTGTATCCTTGTTTTTGATTAGAGTTACTCATTTCAACTATACTCACTTGGTGTATACCTGCTGGTAAATAACTTGCTTGTTCTTTTACCTCTACTGTGTTTAAATCTGGAAACATAATTGTTTTCTTTAGTTGTTACTATTTATAATACTCTTCACACTTTTCTATTACCTGTGCAAGGTCATTGTCTATATAGAGTTCATCGAACATTTCCATTGGACTTTTCGCTGAATCTTTACCCTGAGATTGAGTTCTAAACCTGTGCTTAGTACCTCCATCTTCATTTGAATAATGGTTATCAGTGAATAGACATAGGACAAATTCCTTCTCTACTCTCTTCTTCCATCTGTTACCGTCGACAGCTACAAATCTTTCTTGTACCCCGTCTTCTCCATCATAAGCACCGTCTATAGCTAAGTATATAATATACTTCTGCGTATTCTTGCTCATGTTTAGGATTCGGTCTATCTCCTTATTATAAAAAGACCATACATCAAAGCCTTTAAATCTCACATCAGCCTCTCTATATATCATTTCGATAAGAGAAGTGAATGATTCTATCACGATAGTATCAATGTCTGGAGATTCAACAGCCTTCTTGAATGCTGTATTGAAAGTATTAAGGTCAGGGACAGGCATATTCTTGAAGTTTTTTGCTCCTCTGAATGGTAGTTGCTTTCTCTCTGTGTTTAATACTGCTGTTCTTTCTGCGTTAAGGTTACGCAAGGACGATGACTTACCTGAGCCACTCTTTCCTACTACTATAATGTTTGGTTTCATTTGTCTTTTGTTTTCAACTTTTTGTAGTCTTCTAGGTTATACGTTTTGGTTTTCTTTTTGGTAGCACAAACAAATTTCATGAACCCTCTAAGCATTATTTTCTCATCTTTACTTGCACGCTCCTTTATCTCAGTAAAGGTCTTATTAACAACCTTTCTGATGATTTCCTTGGAAAATGGGAGGTCTTTACTGATGGTATCTATAACGTCCTTCGATGTTTTCATAGCTTTTACAAATATAATGTTTTTATTTATTAACAAAAGGAATTATCATCAATATCTTCGAACTTAGTTAGATAGTTAATCCATTTAAGCCACTTACTACCGACTCCTATGTTCCTTCCTTTAGCAAATATAATCTCAGCCATTCCCTCTGTGCTGTTACCAGCATCATCGTTCTGTATATTGTAATACTCTGGTCTGTATACAAACACTACTGCGTCTGCTGCCTGCTCTATCTCACCTGATTCTCTTAGGTTAGACATCATTGGTCTGCATCCTTCGTTGCGTTCAACTCCTCTTGATAATTGTGATAGAGCTATGATTGTTATGTTAAGCTCCTTCGCAATATTCTTTAAGGACCTTGCGATGACAGATACTTCTTGCTCCCTGCTTCTTCCTTTAAGCATGTTGCTCACAAGCTGCAGGTAATCTATCATCACAAGTTTAACGCCCCTAGTAATTACATACTGCCTAATCTTATTAAGCAAGTATCGTAAGCTTGTACTCTTACAGTCGTCTATATATAGTGGTAGTCTTTCGATTACCCCAGATGCTGTATGTATCGAACCCCACTCGTCGCTAGTCAAAGTACCCTTTATAAGGTATCTATTGTCAATCCCTGTCTCAACACTGATTATCCTGGACATTAACTGTGTAACAGACATCTCATAAGAGAATACAACGCTATTATGACCACCTCTAGCTGCGTTTGTAGCTAAAGCTAATGCGAAGGAAGTCTTACCCATAGATGATGCTCCACCGACGATTATAAGGTCTTGCTCCTGCCAACCTCCTGTGAACTTATCTATAGATTCAAACCCCGATGTAATACCGCTTATGCCTAGTGATAGTGAATTCTTTTCTATAACCTTGATAGTATCCTTGATGTGTTCTTTAATGTCTACAATAGAACCTTGTTCGTTCTTGTTTATATCTATTAAAGATTTCTCAATCTTATCTATCTCCTCATTAACATCTGAGTCATTAAGGTTTACTAATACATCTTGGCATATAGACTTAAGCACTGTCTTCTTATGACTATTCCTAAGAAAGCTAATACATGTAAGAGTGTTATGCATATAACTAATACCGCTATCTAAGCACTGAGCTATATGGTAATGTATTGCATCACCCTTAATCTCATTACTAGCTTTAAGCATGTCAAACTTACGACCTGCCTGATACTCTGCATCTAACCATTCATATATATCTCTATACACCTTGGTACTAAACAGTCCAGGAGAAAGTATCTCACTATATTCATAGTAGTCAGACTTCTTATTTATAAGCTTACTTAGCAGTATTAATTCTATGTCATCGTTCATCTCTACTTGTTTTATTGTTCATCCTCTTGACTAAGGCAGACTTAAGCTCAGGCTCATCTTCATACCGTTCATTCTTTATCCACCTCTCAGCGTGTTGGAATTCGGGTACAAACTTATTACTTCTTTCTGAGTCAGCCTTATACTTTACTTGTATTTTAATAGCCTCCATTATAGTGGCAACAAGTTTCTCTTCAGGCCTTAGTCTCATCCATTCAAACTTTGCTTTCTTCTTGCCTACCTTAATAGGGTAAGCCTTCCAGAATAATTCAAAGCCTTCTTCCATCTTCATCTTCTCCATACCAGACATTCTTTTCTGTGGTGATGTGAATATGGACTTCGTTTTACTAGTGAAGCTTATGAAGTCATGCTTAATGATTATATAACCATAGTATTCAAGCTCACTGTATGACGATTCTAACTGTTCATTTGTATAGCCGTATATATCCCTGAGTACCTCGTTCCCTATCTCATGTTGCTGAGTGGATGCATGATACTCAAGAATTAGGAAAGAGAGTAGACTTACATTAAGCCTAGCCTCTTCCCATAAACTTATGAGGTTGTTCGCTGCCTTGGTTAGTTCAGACATTGATTCTCCTTCATGTGCTTGATGATTAGTTGTACAGCATTCTTAGATATATCACTAGAATTACCAGCAATGTTATCCATAACGCTGTCCTCTGAACCAGCATGGTGAGTTAGGTAGTTAGTTATACCATTAAACAACCCGTAATAAGTGTCGCCTTTCTCATTGAACTCAGTCAGTACACATTCCTCCACTAATCCTCTTCTCTCGTGGTATATGGCTGTCTTTCTTTTGTTCTTAGAGTTTGCTACTAAATCCATCACACTACTAACCAACTCACCTTGAAGTGATATGTCTATAGAATGTCTTTGCATAGTCTTCATAAGATTGGCTATACCTGTGATGTTATTCTTAATCATCTCATCTAAGGTGTTACTACCTTCTATGTCTGATATAGATTTAGTGTGCTTGATGATATGGTTCTTATCCTTATCATTCATTAGCGTACCAAACATGTTAGCACAACTGTGTATCTGATTACATACTCCGAACACTAACTTCTGACTACCATCGTGTGATGATAACGCATACACATAGGTGTCTGCTTTCTCCTGACCCCAGTCAGACTGATGTGTAGTCTTGATAAAGAAGTATACCTTTCTGCCGTGGTTGAATACACCACACTTAGATTCATTAAGGTCGTACTTGCCTTCACCTATCTTGTTTAGTACTACATCTAACAGCTCACTATTCTGTTTAACAGTGTATGCACTACGTACTGGACCTAACGCCTCACCTGTAGTGTCATTTACTGTAGCAAAGAATGGTGTTACATTGTAATCATCGTTATGCACTACGTTGTATGTATGCAACTCGACCTTGCTAACGGTGAAGTCTAACTTCCCACTAGCTAAAAATTCTTGTCTATTCATTTGAGTTATCTTTTTTGTCTTGTTTGATTTGTTCGTCTAACAGTAGCTCCTCGTATAGCAGGTTCTCTGCTTGTTGCTGTGCCTCTGCTTGCATGATGATAGATTCCATGTGATAATTACTATGGAATGATTCCATCTCTTGTTGTTCTCCTTGCTGTATAGCAAGCTCTTTCATGTATCCCATTACCTTTAGTTTTTTAAGTTTTCTGTTACCTCCCTAAGTATAGAGTCAAGTAAACTTAAGTGGTCTACTATTGCCTTCACTTGAAGCTTGTCTTCTTCGGTAAGGTTAGGTCTATCTTCTCCGTAGAAATATTTAACAGCACCTCTACCTCCTTCAATTACTCTCTTGAAGCTCTCTTCGTTTTCTTGTCCAGTCATATTACTTTAATTCAAGTTTCTTTGTTACTATTATATCCAACACTTCATAGTTAGTAGACGAGTTTATTATATACCCTCTACCCCTTAGTGCATCCATGATTTGATGACGATAGTTCCATAGGTCTTTATCCCAGTTTCTTTCGTTACATACAGATAGCTTAGTTGAACCTGTCTTCTCTACATGGTTAGCCATATTATCTATAATACTCTGTATCTCTTGTTCTACGTTCATGATTTTTTTTAGTTAGTTAATAATATATAAGGGCGCACATGTGGTTTGTCAGGCTCGACTTGAATCACGGCATTAAAGGAGTCCACTCAATTCTCCGACCCTATATATTAATCTATTACATCTCCTCTATTTATTATGTGAGATGGTAAATGGTTGTCTTTGTCTCCGCCCCGTGCATAGTGGTGCTTGAAACCTTCAACCCTATCTTCATAGTATGCATATACTTGTGAAGCTATGTTAGTTCCTAAACCGTCAATTAGAACATCTTTTAATGTGATTGATTCCACATCGTTGTATATCCTCTTCTGATTAGACTCTGCATAGTGCACAATAGACATACATATCAACGTCCAGTTACGTATCTTCTCATAGCTCATTGAAGCTCCATGATTACGAAATTCAACTGTTGGTCTCCCACTAGCTGTACTGAAGTTATTGATATTTACCCACCTGTAACGAGTACCTGCATACTTATCATGTCTCTTCTCTTTGTTATGATACTTGTCAAGAGTAGTGCTATCGTTATATATAAACTTACCCAACTGCTCTCTGAAGTCTTGGAAGTTTATCTTACTAGCCCACGTTGGTATATACTTGCAATAAGTATTACCTACCCTCGATGGTGGCATCATTCTAAAGATTTCATCTTGCAACTGATAAGATAAGCGTAGCAGCATGATAGTGAATCGTCTATTGAACTGACCACCTACATGCACATGTATACCACACCTACTATTAGTTTCATGATTGTTACTCCTAACAGCTTTGCATACCCTCTTAAGATGATTGAATCCGTAGTCACCTTTCAGTACACCTGTAACATATTCAGGCCCGCTAGTTGAGCCATCATACATAGATGATATGTTAAGTTCTTGCCAGTCATCACGGTCCATAGTACCGTTACTAGTCTCTATCTCTACACCGAATGTATATCTCATACCGTTAGATATAGAGAAGGTAGGACTATCTGTACCCCAGAACTTTTTCTGTTTAAGACTATCAAAATTACTAGCTCCTCTTGTATTGTTGAAGTATACATCATCACCATCGTTATCGTAGTCATCATCATCATTGCAGTCGTGGTCTGATTCGCTAGCTCTATATGCATCACAATCGTTGCAGTAGTAGCATTCATCGTCGTCAGCAACATCTGAGTTTATATATGCGATGTCTGAATCTTGACACCTTACATAGTCTTCTTCTTGATGAAAGAACCCTTCATTTCCATTGCCTACTTGTCCCCAAATAGAATCGTCCTTGAATATCCATTGGCAGTTATGGTCGCAATGTACTACCTCGCTATGCCTAGCTAGATACCATTGGTCGTCTTCTATATAACATATGCCATGTTCTCCTATTAGGCTATCCATAATCTCCTCATCAATAGCATAAGGGTATAGGAAGTGAGTACCTGAGTCAAGCTCTGTTATATCTTTAGATACAATGATTGACTTATCTTCTGCTGAGTTAGCTAATTGTACGGATACTCTAACTAAGCCTTCTCCAATTTCTTGAGGTTCAGCGAATGATGCTAAATCAAATACTACACTACCTAAAGATGCTTGTAATGCGCTGTCAATTATTTCGTTTTCTGTTGGCATAATAGTTTGATGTTTTTAAGTTTGTTAATCACTATATCTACATCGCTCTTGTATGCCGAACGTCTTCTTAACTTCTTAGTAGAAGTAAGGACCTCATCAATGTACTGAGTATCAGACACAAAGACAAGGTTCTTTTCCATATTAACTGACATTAGAATGGGGCTACTATTTGATTGCTACGTAGTTGTCTATGTAGTTCTGCCTCATCTCTTACTGTATCCAGCTCTCTATATTTTTGAGAGGTTAGAGCATTGTAAGCGTTCATCTCATCATCATTAAGGTAGTCTTCCATTTCTGTACCTAAAGCTACAAGTACTTCAATCTGCGTCATTAATAATACAGTCTCCGCTTCTTCTAGCTCTTTGTCTACATACATCTCAAGAGAGTACCTGTCGTCTGCAGTTGCATACCAGTCATCTTTCTTGCCGTAGTAGTCATTACTCTCTCTTGTAAGGTCATCGTAATAGCTTGTATTCTCAGGCTTATAGTCAGTCCAGTTTTTAACCTTCGTGTTCTTAGGTGCTACATATGTAGTTGGTATGTCTATAGATGCAACCAGTTCTCCTTCTTCATATATGAATAGGCATTCTTTCTCCACCTCTTCTACTATACAATCGAAAGGACATATATCCTCAAGCCCTCTTCTTAATGATGAGAAGTATATACCTTCATTAACTTCCATCTTAAATAGAGGGTTGTTTCTTCTGTATACATACAGTCTACCATCACGCTCAGTCCATACTGCATTGATTGTACCTCCATGAACACCAAGTGTTTGGTAGTCATTAGTCTTATCAAGTATAGTATATATAGCTTTAGAGTCTACATCTGGTACTAATACATCATTACTCTTACACAACTCTTCATAGTTGTTTAACACTCCATTATGGCAACCGATAAATCTACCGATAGCATAAGGGTGTGTGTTCTCAGCGGTTTTAACACCATGAGTGGCATATCGAGTGTGTCCAATGAACAACTCTGCTTTATTATGCTCGACTTGTCTCAATAGCTCTGAGCTTTCGCCCGTTGTTTTATATAGCTTCTTGAATGCTCCGTTCTCCACATACATTCCTGTGCTGTGTCCTCCTCGGCTGTCGTTGTCTTCTAATAAATGCATTGCCTTTAGTATATTTACACTCTTACCAGAGTATGCTGTAATTCCACACATAATTTCCTAATTTAGTTTTCTGTTCTTATAGAAGAACGATTTAATTTCTTGCTCATTAAGAGCCTTACCTAATTCATCTGTAGATACAGGTAGCATATCCTCCTTACAGAAGAGTACATAACCACCATCTACAATCTTAAACGACATAGTCGCTGGCTTAACATGCTGAAGCGATAGTAGTTCTTGAAATTGCTTCAAAGTGCGCTTGCATCTGGGTGTATTGTTCATCATCTATATTCATTTTAGTCTTAATATCACTAATTCTCTTCTCTGCAGTGTGAATTACAAACTCATCCATGTCGTTACACACAATGTTAATAACTTTAGCCATGTTTTCCTTACTTAGAATAATACAGTGATTGTATTCATCTAAACTCTCACCCTGAAATACTATACGGGACGACAGGTAGTGAAAGAATTCATAGTTATAGTCTTCAAATATTAAGCTAATACGAAATTCATATTCATCGCATTGCTTATGTACCATGTTAAGCTCACGCTCTTCAAATGAGTACTGTGCATCGGTAGAGTGATTTACAAACAACACCTCGGAAGGTATGTTTGCATCACTTGTTGGTCGCTTTCTTATAGTTACCTGAAAGCCTTCTGATACTATATCAATAGTACCAAGACCTACGTTAAAGTTAGTCATAGAATGAACTTCTAAATGTTGACAACTCTTTGTAAGTCAAGTAAGCTAAGTATGTGAAGGCTGCTCCGCATATAGCCATGATAGTGAACTTCCAACCTATTACATAGGCGAAGTATATGTCTACTGCTATACATAGTGTAAATACAATACACATTATATAAATCCTTGTGAAGTTATTTTTCATGTTACTTAAAGTCTACAGTTATTAATCCGTTGTTTGTAATTGTGCAAGTCATAGTCGGAGACATGTTAATTACTAGTGTCTTCGCTTCAGCTACTCTACCAGTTCTAGCTATCTCTTTGTATGCTTTCATAGGCTCAATAGGTTTTGGTGCTACCTTCTTAGTAGCTTTAAATATTGCCTTAATCTTTTTACTTGATAAGACTTCTCTATTGGGCTTAGTTATCAACTCATAATATAGCTGACCATGTGCCTTGTTATACTCTGGGTTAGCTACACCTTTGTTGCTTGCTCTCTTCATTCTAGGAGGTAAGTCGTTTTCGTTTTGAGGAATTATTTGCTTACCTAATCTTGTAACATAAACCTTCTTCTTAGCAAGGTTAGTTACGATGCGTTGTAGCACCATTGTTTTAGTAATCATAGTCTTAGCCATGTTGTTGTAATTTAATTAGTTAATCGGTTACACCCTATAATAAAAACAAGGGTTAATTAAGGACGAGAAGAAATAGCAGGAACAGAACGGAAAAGCAATGGATATACCCTGCATAGTACGGTGCATAGTGATAGTGATTTTTAACGGCTTGGTGCACGCTCGGTTGCGCCATGCTGTAAGCCTTGTTGTTTTGCACGCAGTAATAGTAACTAATGTTCAAGCCAACCTCCGCTACAATATTCGGGTGTGATTACGCATGCTTGCAACCGTTGCACATCAAGGACATTATGATTACGGCTTGAACTTAGTTAAATAGGGAAGTCCGTTAAGACCTCCCTAATATTCTTACCACGAAGCTCCGTTACCTGCTTGTGATTTCACGCTAAAGCTTTTCGCTTGAGGTGTACTTGAATTGTTATTACCTGACTTACTTTTGTAAGTGTAATCCGTTGTGGATATGGTGTAATCTTTCAAGTCTTCGTGGAAGAAAGTCTTCACGACTAGCTCCTTACCTGCTAAGGATTCAGCAAGATTTGAAGGGTCAAACTTAGTCTTGTTCTCTCTTAGGATAGAGTATAACTTTGAGCTACTGTAATGTAGCTTGAAGTTGTCTGCAAATGCAGATAAAGACTCGTGGTATGGGTTTCCGTCATCGTCGTGTACTGGTGATGAAGCAGGAACGCCCTTCTCATCTAAGTTCACGCCTAGTATCCACTTAGCAATGTTAGTCGTAGCCTTTGGCACTTTGCTACCCGTCAAGCCGTATAAATAGAATTCCATAGAGATTTGAGCTATGGTCTTATTCATAAATCTTAGCGTGAAGGTAGCCTCGTTAAATTCCGTATCTAATGAAGGGAACTTAAGTTTAAGTAAAGCCTTGTCTTTCTCTCCGACTACTTTTCCGTCAACCTTTACGGCTGATTTGGTATCCTCGAAGCCAACTACTATAGCTCTTACTGAGTCTAAGGCTTGGTGCAGACGCATTGGCGATTTGATGTCTGCTGACTGTAATCCTGTAGGTATTTTGAACATAATATATTCCCGTATAAAATAGCCCACGGGTGATGTCTTCGGGCTAAGTGTGAGCTTTAATTTATTGCTCAAGTTAATTGGTGTCCACTATTAAACATCTAAATAAATATACTGATGGTCAATCGCGCTATCAACTGCGACTTGACTTTATCATATATTTATTGTACCTTTGGTGGGATAGTGGATAACTCCCTAGAAGATACTTAAACATCTAAATAAATAAGATGCTTACTTAATAAAGAGAAGAAATAGCAGGACAAGGGCTTAAACACACCCGACGAACACACGACAATATCCTGCTAATCAACAACTTAGTGCATACATTACGCAACTTATGTTAGTTAATATAGAGAAGAAATAACAGGATGTGGGTGGATATAAGCGTTTTTGAAGTGTTCTATTCACTCTTCCACACACACATATTATACTACTTTGCATTGGCATAACTCGACGAAACTCCCAAACTACTACGCATTATGATAGTGAGACAACAAACGAACCCTTAGAAGGGTAAGTCTGTTGGATAGTTTTTGTAGTCGTCGTTGCAGTCTATAATTTGCACGACCTTGTACATTATATCTACATCGTAACTTAAGTATAATATTTGCTCTACCATTTGGTGGTAAGAGTCTATATCATACATAGTTGCTACTTGGCCTTGCTTATCGCAGATAAGTAGTTCACAAGGGTAGTTGATAACATTGCCGTTTTGTACGGTCTTTAATAAATCAGCTGAGTTCAGCATAACCTTTTATTGTTTTAATTAAAACTAAACCCGTTAGTCGGGCTTAGGTGTTCGGCATACAGTCGCATGGGTTACACCCTCCTTATGAGGACATGGTACACACGACAATATCTTAACAGAGAACTTATGTTTCCATTGGTTCAATGTCTTTTGGACGCTTGCGTCCTCTCCACGAAGTATTTTTATCTCGTACATAAGAAGGTTTATTAGTTAATTATTAAAGAGAAGAATAGCAGGCCCTGCTAAGAGCCTACTACATTATACTATACGACCTAATGATTCACGCATACCTGACGAACCTATGTTACCTGCAAGGTCACACATAGTCTCGTTGAAGTCGTCCTTACTTGATATAAGGAACTCAACAGGTGAGTCGTTAGTGATTATCAACTCCATTGCACACGGATATGTAATCGAAGTATTGTCAACATAGTCAACAAGGTCACTCAAGCTTAAGTATTTCATAACGAATGGGTTTAGTTATTTATATCAGAGAAGAATAGCAGGATATGGGTACAGTATGGGGGTATCCAAAGTTTTGAACACCATGGGGGTCACTAACGGAATACATCCGCACTCAAATAAATATAAATTATTTTTATGTATTTTTGAATCTAAACTAAATATATAATATTATGCCTGATAAAGTAAAGAAAGCCAAGAGAGCTGGTAAGAAAGTAATGCGTAAGATTAAAAGAGGTAAGGACGTTCAGTCTCAGTCTTCTAAGGATGTTATGGATAAAGTTGTTAGACGTACTACAGACCCTGTAAAGAGTGGTAGTGCTGGTAGTGGTTCTATTAAGAAGACTCCTAAAACTAAAACAAAGTCTACAATTGATTACGTTAAGTCTACAGCTAAGAAAGTAGGTAAAGCAGCTTTGGGTGTTATTGGATACTCTAAAGGAGGAAAAGTTAAAGAGCCTCTTAAGAATAAGGTTAAGCGTAAGATTTCTCAAGTGAAGAATCGTAAGGTTGAGAAGCAATATAAAAGAACTCACAATACTAACTTGTTCGATAAAGGTAATCCAAAGGATAGAGGATATTCTAAAGGTGGTTTTATTCAGCACGACTAAATATATATTATGCCAATAGGAAAAAAAAGAAAAGCTAAAAAAGATGCAGCCCTAAAGCTTCGTATAGATAGAGAAGACAACAAGAACAGAGCTTCTAGATTAAAGCAACAAGATAAAGCAGACCAGAAGCCAGTTAAGATAAAGCAACCTAAAGCTAAAAAGCTAAGCACTCCTAAAGGAGAAGCTAGTTTAGGTAAAAGGTTTAGCAATACATTTACTAATGCTTACAACGAATCTAAAACTAAGAAGAAATCTTTTAGTAAAGGAGGATTAATACAACACGACTAGCATGGGTGTCAACTTAAGGAAATACAAAAAATACGGAGGGCGTACAGTATCTAAAGATACTAGAAAGCTTGCACGTAAACTTGTAAGAGGTAAGAGTGGTGAAGTAAAGCTTACTGGTAGCAGGAAACAAAGAAAGAGAGCTGCAGTACGAGAGGTGTACGCTATGAAGAAGAACGCTAAGTTCGGAAATAACGGAAACAAAACTCAAGGAGGTAACGAACTAGCTATGTTAAAATCATACAAGAGCGGTGGACTCATACAACATGATTAGTATTTTATAATATATAAATATTATGTTTTTTGATTTAAGAGGGTTCAGTAATATGAGCCCTTTTTTTTATTAACTTTGTATCATGGAAACAATGGAGAAGCAAAAAACAAAGTTTGGTGTAGTGGAGCTAATGCCAAATGGAAAGATATTTGGGTACGTGAACGTAGCTGAAATGTCTGACAAGAGAGAGTCTGCGATTATGGAAGACTATATAGAAATGGGATACCTACCAATTGTTAATAACTATAAGCTTGCTGGAGGTAGCACATCAACTATATACTACAAGTACCTTGACGAGGATGGCGAACCAGAAGAAGGTGAGTCAACGCATGTAATTCACGGTGTCTTTATAATGAAAACAGAACTCGAAAAGTATGTACCTACTAAAAATAAGTAATAAAGGAAGCGTTGTTGAGGATGATGGCATATTTGGTATACCAGAATTCAAAGACCTTATAGATTCTAAAAGCTTTGGCAGTAAAGGACTCATGTATGTTGCGTATATAGCAGATTATGACTCCCCGTACCGACACTTCACCCTCGATGAGAGAGTTAGAGTCGTATCTAAAGACTTATATCAAGACTATGAGTGGAAAGGCTCAAAAAATAAAAAAATTGCTGCCGCAATACTTAAGTATAACCAACTTCAATATGACCCCCTCGATGCTCAACTCTCAGCTTTTAATGAGAAAATAAATGAGTATACTGAATTGCTCGATTCTACTAAGATTAATATAGATAATGCAGCCGACATACAGAAGATTATGATTGGCGTAGAGAAAGTATTAGGGACTAGACAGAAACTATTAGATGCTATTGAGAGGCGTGGTGAACGTTCTAAGATTGCTGGTAATAGAGAGCTTAGTTATTTAGAAACTTTACAGAGCCAAAAGAATGTTTGATGCAAAGAAGTATCAACCTTTAATTTATGAAGGTGTTCCTACCTTAAATCCAGAGAGTGTTTCTTTCAGGGAGTATTGGGACGAACAGATTGAGAGGTGTAAGTTCGGGTTCGCACCCAAAGGCATGCCACGAATCACTGGTAAGCACTATTATTATTTAAACTTCTATAAAATTTTAGGTAGTGATGGTGTCAAGGGTAACAGTCGTAAGACTCTTATCGCTCCTTGGTATAGAGATATGGACAAGCATTACTTTGACTTGTTCGATACATGCAAGGAAGAAGAGAAAGGAATGATTGTTATCAAGGCTAGAGATAAGGGGTTCTCTTACATGAACTCTGGTATCCTGGCACACGAATACACATTCTATCCGTACAACCACGTAGGGGTAGCCGCAGGGCTTCAGGTGACTGCTACATCCTTCTTTGATAAGGTGAAAGCAGGACTCAACAATCAAAACTCCAATTTTAGACACTCAACACTTAAAGAAGGTGAGGAAGTTCTTAAATCTGGTTATAAAATAAAAGACAAAGAAGGTAAATGGGGTGTAGATGGATTTCAATCTGTTATACACTGTAGAACGATGAGTAATCCTGAAGTATATAAGGGTGAACGTCTTTCTGTGATGGTATTTGAGGAAGCTGGGGAATTCAAAGAGTTGCTTAACGCTTATATGTCATCTAAGGCTTGTTTCATGGATGGGAATGTCCAGTATGGAGTTCCTATTATTGGTGGAACGGGTGGAGATATTGAAGCAGCCTCTAAGGATTTCATGGAGATGTATTATAATGCTGATGCCTTTAACCTTATACCTATGTTTATTCCTGCTTCCATGTGTTATCATGGATTCTTTGATATAAAGACAGGTACTTCAGATAATGACGGGGCTACAAAAGCTCTTAAAGACAGAAGAGAACAACTACATAAGGCAGGTAATCAGAAAGGATACAACCTAGAATTACAAAATTACCCATTATCCGTAGAAGAAGCTTTCTTACAAACTAAGAACTCTAGATTTAACGTGGCTAAGATAAACGCACAACGAAGTGAGATACTAAGTAGTGAAGATTTGCAAGGTCAGATACAAAGCGGTAGACTAGAATGGGAAGCCGAAGGAATGCAAGTCAAGTTTGTTCTTGATAGGAATGGTCCATATAAGATATTAGCACACCCAAACACTGAACTTAAAGGTTTAGATATAGGTGGAATTGATTCGTATGACCAGGATGAGTCGTCAACTTCCTCTTTAGGGAGTGCTATTATCTTTAGACGATTCTATAACATGGAGATAGCTGGAAACTACCCTATTGCTGAGTATACAGAGCGTCCAGACACAGCAGAAGAGTTCTGGGATGGGTGTCTAAAATTAGCCGTATATTACAATGCGAAAATGCTGATTGAGTTCACTCGTATTGGAATCATTGGATATTTCCAGAGAGCAGGAGGAAAACAATATTTAAAAGAGAGACCAACAACAGCTCACTCACCTAAAACTGTTAACAGGAATAGGTACGGTCTTCAAATGAATAAACACACTAAAGCAGTGATGGAACAATTCATGGAGAACTATATAGAGGAGAATTGTGGTGATATTTGGTTTGTAGATTTACTAGATGAACTTGGTAGTTATGGGTTACGTAACACGGATAGGGCGATAGCCTTTGGTTTATGTTTAGTACACGACATTGACTTATACGATAAGCAAGTAAAAAGAGATGAACAAGTACAAGGGAATTTAGGCTTTGTATATTATAAAAGAGAAAACGGAAGATTAGTTCCATATAAAAAATAAAAAATGAGTGACTTTCCAAAACAGTTCGTTCCAGATAGCGAAAAGAATGAAGAGTGGTGTGAGAAAAACATCAAAGCTATTGTAGCAGAGTTAGAGCAAAGTAATGCAGAAGGCTCTACCAGTAGTTACGATAAGGATGTTAGAAACTACAGACTATACAATGGTGATTTAATCTATGATGATTACAGTTATGTGACTGAGCAGTATAAGATGACATCTCCAGCAACCATGGGGAATTACCCTTTGTCTAAAAATAAAATTGACCTTCTATGTAATGAAGAGTTGAGTAGACCTTTAGATAAGAGTGTATTTGCTATTAACATGGATGCAGCGATTAGAAAGGAACAGTTTAAAGTTTCTCTTATAGCTAATGACTTGCTTAATGAAATCAATTCCGAATTAGAGAATAGTTATGGGATGGAGCTGGATATGGACAATAAAGATTTCCCTATACCTGACGATATTGACCATTTCATGAGATTTGAATACAAGGAAGTCGTAGAAGAATCTATCAAGGATGGTTTAGATTATTTAGGCGAGAAGTACAAGATGAAGAAAGTGTTCCATGAAGGGATGAGAGATTTACTTGTAACTGGTAAGGAATTTTATAAGATATATGTAAAAGATGGCGACCCTTACTTTAGAAGGGTAGACCCACGTACATTCGTATTCGATAAGTCTATAGAAAGTGATTTCTTAGATGATGCTCAATGGGCAGGTGAAGAAAGATGGTTAAGCGTAAATGAAATATTAGATGAATATAGAAACGAGTTTGATGACGAAGATGTTCGTGAACTTGAAGATATGCGTCAGTCTGGTTCTGAGAACATAGACAAATGGAATAGCCAATTTAATTGGGTAGATGTAGATGATTACAAAAACATAAAGGTTAGAGTTGTATCTGCAGAATGGAAATCCATAAAAACCATTAGAGTAAAGGTTTCAGAAAACAAACACAATCCAGAGCACCCATTCCATAAAGTTGTAGGAGAACATTACAAAGCAAGAAAAGGTGATGTAATAGAAACTAAACATGTAGATGATATATGGGAAGGAACTATGATTGGTGGGAAGATTACAGTAAACTGTAGAAGAAGACCTAATCAAATACGTTCTGTAGATGATGCTGGTAGTACTTCTTTATCTTATGTTGGTGTTATATACAACCACACTACAGGTAAGTCTACTAGTTTAATGGACATTCTTAGTCATATACAAATGCTATATAACATTGTTATGTACCATATTGAATTAGCATTAGCTCGTTCTGGGGGTAAGGCAGTAGTATATGATGTATCTCAGATGCCTACGAACTTAGGTATGGATATGCAAGATGTTATGTACCACTTAAAGAATGATGGTATTATTCCTATAAACTCTCGTGATGAGGGTGGGGACTCTGCACCGTTCAATCAATTCCAACAAATTGACTTTACATTATCTCAATCTGTTCAACAACTTATAAACCTTAAGGTAATGCTTGAACAGACCGCAGGTCAGGTTTCAGGTGTATCACCACAAAGAGAAGGTGCTGTAGAGCAGTATGAATATGTAGGTAACGTGCAAAGGTCTGTAACTCAGTCTGCTATATCAACTGGTGGTTGGGTATTTTCTCATAACATAGTTAAGAAGAAGGTTATGGAAGACCTTGCTAACTTAATGAAGATAGCTTGGGCTGGCGGAAAGAAAGCAGCATTCATATTCGGAGATGCTGGATATAAGATGCTTAGCGTCCTTCCTGATGTAGCTTTAAATGACTATGGTATATTCATGGGAGATTCTGGTAAAGATGATGCACTTAAAACTCAAGTTCAGCAAATGTCTCAAGCAGCTCTTCAATCAGGTACTATTACTTTATTAGATGCCCTTAAAGTTATGAAGGCAGATACTATGAGTGAAGCTCAAGTTATATTAGAACAGGGTATAGATGCTATGAAGAAAGAACAAGCTGGTGCTCAAGAACAACAACAACAAATGCAACAACAACAAGCAGAAGCTGACCAAGCTAAAGTTCAGGCAGAAACCGAACTTAAGAGAATGGATATTGAAGGTAGAATCCAAGTGGCTCAAATTAATGCAGAAGCTAGAATCGCTGCTCAGGAGATTGCTTCTGATGCAAGTAGAGATATGGATGATACGAGAGAGAGAAACAAACTTGTTTTAGAAAAGGTTAAGTCTGACTTTAGTTCACAACAAAAGGACAAAGACAACGAACATCAATCTAAAATGGAGGCCAAAAAAAGTATACAAAAAAAATAATATCTTTGTAACTAGTTAAAAGCAAACAAAATGGCAGAAGAAAGCAAATTAATTGATGAGGTTTTAAGCAGCTCAGAAGAAACAACGCAAGACGGAGGGTTTGACCCAACATCATTTTTAAGTGGTGCTGGCGATGACGCTACCAGTCTAGCTGAGAGTTTAACCACGAACACGGAAGACACTAAGGAAGTGGAAACAACTGATAACCAGGAAGATGGATTTTCTTGGGGTGAAATTGAAGACGAAGCTCCAGTAGTTGAAGAAGAAGAAGTGGAAGAGCCAACCAAAGAAGAAGTGGAAGTTGAGGAGTCTGATGACGACTGGGACGAAGCTGAGACTAAAAACGATGCAGAACAAGAAGTTGCTGCTGAGTTTGATTGGGAAGGAATAAGTAAAGAAGCTGGTGTTGAAGCTACAAGTAAGGAAGAGTTTATCGCTAAGATAAAAGACTTACAGAAGCCTCCAGTTCAAGAAAACGATATAATTAAAAATCTAAACTCATTCTTAGAGATGGGTGATAAAGATTTAGTTATTGCTGATATGCGTGCTGCAAAATACGAAGATGAAGATATTGCAGATACCGTTGACAGATTACAAGATGCTGGATTATTAAAGCGTGAAGCTGGATTAGTTCGACAACAACTTACTAAGCACATCCACGGAGAGAAGGATAGAATTAGAAAGGAAGAAAAGGAATCTGAACAACAAAAAACTGAGGGTGCTAAGAACTCACGTAAAGAACTACAAAGCTTTATTAAAGATAAAGAAGAGTTCTTTGGTGGGAAGGTATCTCAGAAAGATAAGAAACAACTATATAATTACATAACCAAAGGGGATTTCGCCCAAGAAGTGTTTGAGACTCATGCCAATGTTGCGGAGGCTGCCTTCTTATGGAGAAACAAAGAAAAGATTTTCAAAATGGTTCGAACGCAAGGCGTAGAACAAGGAAAGTCTCGTATTTTAGATGGTATAACATCACCGTCTAGGAAAAATCATTCATCTAAGAGCTTTGAAGCTCCGAAGAAAGGTTTTGACCCGAGTAAGTTTAGTAATTAAATAATGTTTAATTAATTATTAACGACTAATAAACAAAACAAAAATGAAGGTTTATAATGCAAAATATGACCCAGCATACAATACAGCGGACAACTCCCTTGTAAACAATATGCTAAAGTACCCTGAGATTGCGAAGAAAATCATTGAATTGTATCCTCGCTACTCTATGACGTACTTACTTGAACGCCTAGGATTTGGTGCTTCTGAAAAAGTAATTGGTGGAAGCTCTTTCGAGTGGAAAATCATGCAACGTTATAAAGCTCCTGCTGGACTTGATGCGGCTTACGCTGTCAATGCTTCTGTTGGAACTGTTGGAACTATCAAGATTTCAAGTGCTGATGGTGCTAACGAATACTGTATGCTAAACGTAAACGATGTAATTCGTTTCGAATCTGGTGCTACGGCATTAATAACTGCTGTAGGTTCAATCGACGCTGCTGACGGTGGAAGTACTGATGTTACAATTAAGCATATTGATGCTTTTAATTTCTCTGCTGCTGGTGCTTCTGCTGCTGACACAGAGGTTGTTGCAGTAATTGGTTCTGCTTTTGGACAAGGTTCATTAGGTGATGAAGTTGGTGAAGGTTATGCTTACCCAGAAACTCACAGAAACCACTTAACTCTTTCTCGTAGAAAGTGTAAGATTAATGGTATTGATTTACATGATGTTACTTGGGTTGAGCACAATGGTCACAGACTATGGTACTTTACTAAGGAGCAACAAATGACTGACCAATTCATGTACGAACTTGAATTGAATCGTTGGTTTGGTAAATCTTCTGTATCTGGAGATATTCAATATCCTGGTGATTCTGGTTCAGTTGCTAACGGTCTTCCAATCATGGGTGACGGAATCTTAGCTCAAATCGCTTCAGCTAATCAATTCACTACTGCTGGTCTTGGTATCACTGAAGGTGAGTTATTGAAGTTCATCGGTACTTTATCTTTAAGTTCTTTAAAGGCAACTGGTAACGAATATGTAGTATTTACTGGAATGCAAGGAATGATTCAATTCCAACAAGCTATGACTGCTCACTTGGCAACAATGGGTTCTGCTTCTAGCTTAATTGCATCTAAATCTGGTGAAGGTGTAGCTGTAGGAACTAACTTTACTTCTTACTCTGCTTTAGGTAACAACATCAAATTGGTACACAATCCATGTTTCGATGACCCTAATGTTGCTACAATGACTTCAGGTATTTCTGGTACTGGATTTAACACTGCACAATTATCAGGTTTAATGGTAGTTATGGATATGAGTGTTCAAGATGGTGTAGCTAACGTAGAGCTTATCTCTAAAGGTGCTGAAGGATACAACAGAAACTATGTTAAGAAATATGTTCCTGGTATGATTAACCCTAACGACCCTTCTTCAATGATGGCTGCTAACGGGAATGATACTTTCGAATGTCATATCTTATCTGAATCTGGTATCATTATTCGTAACCCACAATCTTGCGGTGTAATTATGCCTGCTGGATTAACAATTTAATTTTAACAAAAACTTTTAAATACAAATAAAATGGCTGAAGAAAAATACCTTAAGCAATACGAAAAATCCGCAACTGGTAATTACTTACTACGTTCACGCGGTACATTGAAAAATGTTCTAACAACTTCTGTAGCTAAAGTTCTTACTCAAGAAGAGTCTGGTTCTGTTGTCTATACAAACGGTGCTGTAGCTCACGTTATAACTTTACCTGCTCCTATTGCTGGATGCAACTTTAAGTTTATCTGTGCTGAATCTACTGCTATTGTAGAGATAGCTCAAGCTGCTGCTGCAGATAAGTTTGTAGGATTGATTCTTGATGGTGCTGGAACTGGCGATGAAGCTGCTTCAACAGACGTTAAGATTCGAGTTATGACAACTGCCGTTCCTGGTGATGCTCTAGAATTAGTTTCAGACGGTGTAAGCTGGTTTGTTTCTGGTGCTTGTGACGCTGCAAACGGAGTTAAATTCGCTTAATAGTTTTAAATAACTAAATAATATTCACCCCTTCTTCGGAGGGGGTGTTTTTTAACTAACAACAAAAAAAAGCAAGCATGGAGATTACAAAAAACCTTATTCATTACAAGCACAACAAATATTCTAAAATTAGTAACTTTAATTTTGGTAGTGCTTACAAAGACAAATCAGGAAGACTGCACGAGTTAAAAGATGTAAACGGACTAGAACAGCAGTTTGTTACAAGTCGTGCCTCATTCATCTTAAACACCTCTATAGAAGGAGATGTAATAACAGACGAATGGTTAAAGAGTCATCCATCTATATTAGCTGCTTGGACTCGTATTGATATACAAGAAAAAGAAGAAGCTGATACTAAAGAGACGTTAACTTCTGCTCAGGCTATTATTGAAGCAGCTAAAATGTCAGACTCTGATGTGAAAGTATTCGCAACATTAAGTCGTTTTAACCTTAATGCTAGCTTAGATGTGTTAAGAGCTAAAGCAATTAATGTAGCTCAAAGTGACCACGCTAAATTCATGGAGGTTCATTTTGACCCAGAGAAGGAACTTAGAGTGTTCATCATGGAAGCGTTGAAGGCTAAGAAGATAAACTATAAGAACGAAACGTTCTATTATGGTAAAGAAGCTATCGGAACTAACGAGGAACAGGTGTTAGTTTGGTTAAAAGATAACAAAGATATTTTAGCTATCTTGAAGCATGAAATAAGAGGTGAAACTAAACCAGCTAAAGGTAAGGTTGCTTCTAAAAAATAACAACAATGACTGTAGAGACCGCAAGGGATAGAGTAAGATTAATCATAGACAGAGAGGATGCTGCCTACTTATCAAATACTGATATAGATGGGTTTGTTGAAATGGCTGTTGATGAGTTTGCTCAACAATATTATCTATCGTTTGAGACTAGTCAAGATTCTAGAGATAAACTACAGAATCTAGTTAGGTCTGAAATGGTGGCTGGTACTACGTCTCCTCAGATTGATTTAGAGTCTGCTGGGGGTGAGTTTTGGGACGTACCTGAAACGGAGCTTGATTATGTTTACTCTAAGATACTAGCCATACACACTAGAAAGAATCCGTACATTAGTGTTAAGATTATTCAGTTATCTGATATAACAGCGTACTCTAACGACCCTTTCAATAAGTACAACGAAGAATATCCTATTGCTTACATTCAGATGGGGCATATATTCTTTCAAGGATGGAAAGGAATGAAGGAAGTTATAGTAAAGTACTTAAAGTACACTACGAATATAGAAGATTTAAGCGCTCATACACACGAAGAAGTGTGTCAGATTGCTGCTCGTAAAGTCTTGGGAACACTGGGAGACCCAAGATACCAAATGATTCAGGCTGAAATAACTGAACGACGAGTTTAAAGATGCTTTTTGCTCCCTGCTTTCTAGAAAGGGTAGAGTAGGGTTTCCTTGCTTTACCCTTTCTTATTAAAAAGATATTATGGCTACATTAAACGAAATAACATACAACATAAAAAACATAGTCTCTGGAGGTGTTGCTTCTGATGATTCTGATATATCTAATCGTCAGATTAAGTTTATGGTACATTACCATAGAGCTAATCTATTGATGCAGTATACGGATAACGGAAAGAAGGCTTCTAATGCTTGTTTTCAAATGGATGTCTTAACTCCCAAGGAGTCAGGAGCTTCCATTAAGGCTGTCGTAGGATTTAACGATAATAGAGGGATTAGGAGTGTAGCGCACAAAGACGATACGTCCACTGATTCGTTTTATGTTCCTTTACCTATAATACAACATCACGACAGAATGTTCGTGAACAGTTCAAGATTCATATTAAGTGCAGGAAGTAAGATAGCAACATTATCCGATAGAAAGCTTTACGTATGGGAAGGAGACTCACTTGTTTCTGGAGGTTCTGTAGAGGTTAATGGTATATTTTCTAACCCAACAGAGGTTAGTTCTTATGTGAATGATGATACAACTCAATACCCTATACCTGAAGAGTTAATAGCTGTTCTAGTAAAAGAAGTATTAAAACAAGAGTTTAGTATCATTGTAACCGTACCATCGAAAGGACCAAACAACCAGGTTGATGAAAACACGACAAAAGGCAAGTAGTAATACTTACAAGAAATACAAAGACAAATATGTATCCATTAAGGATATATACAACTCTATAAAGAGTGGCCTAAGAGTTAAGGGGGAGAGAAGTGATAGAGCTATGTCTTATGCTGAGTATTACTCCATTATGGAGTCTTTCTTAGACAATACGATAGATATAGTAGCTAGACAACAAGAGGTCTTTAAACTGCCTGTAAAGCTAGGTTCTATTTACACTAAGAAACTACCTCACAAAAGACCATTTCATGTAAGGTTGGATGTTGAAGCAAGTAAAAGAGAAAATAAGACAGTATTATATAAAGTGCCTATACTTGATGATGAGTATGTAAAAGTTATGTGGGATAGGCCTTATAAGTATAATCAATATAAAGTATTGCCCTTAAGGAGATTTAAGGATATAATAAAACAACAAACATGAAAGGAAATCCTAGAATAAGTGTTAAACAAGTTGTAGCTGCAGTTATACGTAATTTAGGTATACAAGACGCTGCAAGAGAATTTCATAACTTTGTAGAGTGGGCTTTTGAGGCAGAGAAGAAAATTGGCTCTTATACCACTTTCGATAAAAAAGTTACCTCATTAGTTATTTCAAGTAAGAAGGCTTTACTTCCTTCGGACTTTCTTAACATGATAGAAGTAAGAAGCCCCTCAGATGTGTCGGGCTCTTCTTATGACCAGAGTAGAGATATGTATGTGTCAAGTGGTTACTTAAATATAGATGTAGCAGACGGAACAACGATAGATGTTCATTATGATGCTATATCAACTGATGAAGAGGGATACCCTACTATATCTTCAGCTCACGAAGATGCTATTGCTTCTTATATCATGTATAAATATAAAGGAAGAGAATATTACAATCAAAAACTCCCTAGATATGTTTATCAAGATTTAAAGCAAGAGTGGTCTTTTCAGTGTGCTCAAGCTAGAGGTAGAGACAATATGCCTACCAAACAGCAGTGGAGGAATATTTCTAAATACTGGAACACTCTTAAGCCTAGTAGTAACGAACATAAATTGTTTTAACCATGGCAGAATCTCCTAAAAAACCAAATTCATTCTCAAAAGGAATGATGTCTGATTTAGATGCTAATATATTACCTTCAGATACCTACAAGTCAGCAACAAACGCTAGGCTTGTAAGTAGAGAGGATAATTCTTTTATTTTAAAGAACGCTAAAGGTAATTCTTTGTATGATACTTTAACTATAAGCGAAAAAAAGGTAACTTTTTCTGAGACTGGAATACTATCTAACACTGCAATAGACAACTTAGATGGTCCTTCTGCCTACGGAATTAGAATGTACATAAACGGGGATGGAGGTTTCATTCAGAAAGTATTTAATTTTTATAGTGGCGATACTGTAGGTTCTTGGGGTGGGGTTCTTGAAGGCATGACTGTTAGTATAAGTTCTGGTGCTGATATTTTAGTATTAATATATTTATGTGTACAGAAGGCCTTGGCTGATGAAACAGTCTCTGAGGCAATGAATATGTCGTTCAATAACAACTATGACGGTTCTGCTTATATAAATTATAGCGACAAAACTTCGGAAGCTATGACCTTAACATTTAAGGCTTATGTTCGTTACACCGATGGTGGTGCAGAGGTTTTTAGTGACTATCCCATATCTACTGGTAATGGATACTCAGAAGTTTCTTACATTGGAGTGAATTACGAAATTGTAGCGCTGGCTAACTTCTCAGACTACATGGTGGCGATAACCACATCGAGTGCGGGTAATGGAGGTGATGCAATATTTAAACTCACATCTAACAATGATGGTAGTTTATTGAATAGAGAAATGATTATTCAGACAGACTTAGGTTTGGTAAGCAAGTCGTCTATTAGGTTGGAGGTGTCTGAAGAGAATGAGCATTTTCATAGGATTTACTGGACAGATGGAGTTAACCCTCTTAGAACTGTAAATTTAAACGAGAGCGATTCTTATTATTCTAATTTAGTGGCTTCTGATTTAAATGTATTTAAAGCAACTAAAATGGTTAGTCCTACAGTAACCAGAATAACTTCTGGTGGGAATATTAGCTGTGGCTCTCATTCATATTGCTATAGGTTAGTTACTACAGATGGTAAAACATCAAGAGTGTCTAATATAACAAATCCAGTTCAGATATTAAAAACAAGCCCACTCACTTCTTATCACTTATCTTTAGGTGGTAGTTTAGAGACCAACTCTTCTAATGCTGTCCATTTAACTATTGACAATATTGACCCCTCGTATAACACTATACAGATTATAGATATAACTTACACCTCTGCTGAGGGAGCTATAACTTCAAATATAATTTCAGAAAGTATAATCAACTCGACTAGCTTTGATTACACACATAACGGTAGTGAGGTTTTAGTCTCAATACCTATAGGTGAGCTACTAAGGAGTCATACTAGTTGGGATGTCTGTGCTGATTTAGCTATAAAAGATAATAGATTATTCGCTGCTAATTTAACCAACAATTCAGATTCTATAGATTTAGATTTTAGAGTTAAATCTTATAGATACCTTGGAGCTTACAATACTGGAACTGCAGCAACTTACAATGATTCAGAAAATCCTGAAATGCACGAGGATACCATGTACAAGGATGGTGGCTATGGGTGGATAAACGCTGTAGATACAGTAAAAGTTCCTGGCGCAGAAACCGTAGGGTTTGATGCAGCTGATGACGGTGTACGAGTTACTTTTGCAACAAAAACATTTGACTTAAGTCAGGTTAAGTATTTCGATAATTCTGGAACTGGTGATGATACAGATAGCGCAAGGATAGCCTCTTCTGTTTATGGTCAAGTACCTCATCACGGTTATTTAGAAACAACACAAGCAGGTGGTTATAATAACTACAAAAACCCATTATTTACCAAAGACTTTACAGGGTATCAGAGAGGTGAGGTTTATAGATTTGGTATTCTGTTCTACGATAAATCTGGTAATCCAGGATTCGTTAGCCCTATAGGGGATATTAGAATGCCTGATGGTACTATGGATTATGTAAGTAATGATTCTGCAGGTAATAGGGTAACTCAAAACTCTGACGGTGTTACTACATTTAAGCATGCAGGTAATCTACCAACCAGAAGTTATTCTTGGGCTTTTGATGATGCAAGCCCTATATTGAATAAAGTTGGTGGAGGTTCGGGTTTAGCTGTTCATGATGTAGTTACAGGAACTGGAATACCACCACATACGACTATTGTTAGTATAGCTGGGGATAATGACAGTATAACCGTTTCCAGAAACTCTACATCGGAAGGTACAGCAACTACTTTAACTTTCGACACCACTACAAGTGATGTTAGCGGGTTTGCTTTATATCCACAATTTAATGTGAAGTTATCGTCTGATACTAGGTCTAAAATAAGCGGATATTCTATAGTTAGGGTGGATAGAAAGCAGAAAGATAAATCTGTTTTAGGTTCTGGTGTATTAAACCAAACTATCATACACTCAAACGATAGTGCGAACGAATCTCTTAGACATAAGAATGGTAATCATTACGGTGATATATATACTGGATACCACGCCCATGAATGCTTGTCTGATTCTGACTTTACTTTTGACACTCCAGAGGTTACTTTAGGGTCGTTACAATACGATAGAAAGGATGAAGATAAAATAAAGGTAGTAGGTAGACTTGATGCTGGGGCTCAAGAATTGAATGATGAAAGCTTTCCATACGATAATACTATTACGGATATGGATAACTTCACTCATTTAAAGCAGAAGATACAATCAACCAGTACTTATACTGGAAATATATTATCTGGTAGATTTAACCCTAACACAAACGACCAACTATATACTTATCAATCTTCGCAGAAGGTTATATACAGTCAATTTAAGTCTGGTGTTGTGGATTGTAATTCAGCTTCAGAAAGTCAGAAGATTAATGAAGTAGAGTACGGAACTATAGTATCTCCAGGTGGAGGTGTAGATAAAGGTAGAATGGGTCATGATGACCACGGGACTGGAAGGGATAACCAAAACTACAGTAATAGAGGTAGGTTTAAAAACCTGCAAGGTAGTTTATATAGTGAAGGGTTTTACCACTTTCCTGACTCTTACACTACTAAAAAATATAATAGTGCTTCATCATATAATTCTACACTGTTTGGTGTGACTACCTTGTTCGTGACTCTAGGAAAAGAAGTGACAGATAAAATAAGACATAGTCATTTTGGAATAGGAACAGGTAATGCCTATACTTACAGTCCGTTTGTTTTAAACAGAACCACAGATGGGTTAAGCTATCAACAAGCATGTTATGCAAGTAAGTTATATGTACAACTAAAAAGAGATGTTAGATTCACTCAGTACGGAGGTAGTCTCTTATCTAACTATGAATCAAATCAATACATATCTACTGGGCACGTAAACTTTAGTCCACTAGCTAGTAATAGCGATTCTGTATTTGGTGGAGATATTTATATAAATATGTATGCCTTAAAAAAGCATATAATAGGTTCTACAACTTATTCTACAATAAAACCCTACCCCTCTACGGCAATAATATTTCCAGTAGAGTCTAGTGTAAACTTAGATTTAAGAGATGGAGTTTTCTTTGGTTCTACGGATAGTACTGAGCCTACGGTTGAAGATAACTTCCTTATAAATTCAACCTACTCATCAAGAAACACTAGTAAGACATTCTTACAAAAACCAGGTAGCTTTAAAAACGTTAACAGTTACAGTAATTTAGTCGCAGCATCCAACTTAAAGTTAGCTGGTAATCTATTTGATGCCTTCACAACTTGGGATGCTAACGAGATACATGAATTAGACAATAACAAGGGTGCTATATATAACCTATTTAGTTTAAGGAATGAGTTATTTGCTATACAGCAGAGTGGGGTATCAAAACTATCTATCAATCCTAGGGTTGTTGTAGATAGCGCAGATGCTGCAGCTGTTACTATAGTTACGGGGACAGGTCAAGTTATACAGAGGAGTGATTATATAGAAACTTCTTACGGTAGTCAGCATTTTAATAATATGCTAGTTACCAACACTTCAGCTTATTGGTACGATAGTAATATGTCTTCCTTATGTAAATTAGTGGTAGGTAAAGGAATTGCCGTCCAAGATTTAGGTATAACAACTCAGAACTCAAACATATTTAACGCACTAAAAGACACTCTTATATCGGATAAGCCTTTGGATTTCACTGTTGGAGGTATATGTTTATATCACAATAAAGTTTATGATGAGGTTGGTATATGTATAACTACTGCAGATAATGATGCAGTTCATGTGGTGTATAGTGAGTTGAACGATGTTATGATTACAAGAAAAGAGGATATAATTTCTATGGCAACCAATATTCCAGGCGAGTTAATTACGATAGGTAGAAATTCATCAGACGAAGTTCAATATTCTTCAAATTTGTGGAGAGAGAATTCAGGTTCTGATTACCTTACTTTTTATGGAACATCAAATACTAATAGCTTAGACGTTACCTTTGTATGTAATGAGAATGTATATAGCTCTAAGAAATTCGATAAACTTGTCATGTATTTATCTGGAAATGAAAACGTAGAAAAATTTACTACATTTACATTTACAGATTCAGTGAGTAACACACCGTTTTCTACTACTGGAACTGGAGCGAAAATGTCTAACGGCAAACACATTATACCAATCACAAGTACAGATGGTACATCTAAAGCGACAGGACAACATTTAATTATACAAGCAAAGTCTACATCTCCAGATTCTATAGAATTATTTGGAGCTTTAATACACAATAGACCAACAAAATGATAAAAAACTTAAACTTAAAGCAAGAGAAAGAGCTAGCTAATAACTTGTATTATGGAGGTGGCTATACTAAAAAATATTTAGGAGGTGGGGATGTTCCACCTATCTTAACTGCTGAACAACAAGCAGCAGCAGATAGTGCGGCAGCAGAAAAGAAAGGTAATACTAACGCTCTTATGGGTGCTGGATTAACTGTAGCTAGTTCTGCTGTAGATGCTTTAGATGATGACCCAAAATACGGAACTGCAGATATAGCATCTTCAACATTGAAATACGCTTCTATGGGTGCAGTCGCTGGGCCTTGGGGTGCGGCTGCTGGAGCTGCTGTAGGACTTGGTGTTGGTATTGCTCAAAAAGGTAAAGCTGACAAGCAAATAGCTACAGACAAAAGAAACAAAGAGCAAACCGATGGTTATAACGCCTTCATGAAAGACCAGGAAGAGTTTGCAGGATACAAAGAAGGTGGTACTATAAAGCCTTCTAAGGAAATGGAATACGAACTAGACCCTGCTTACAGAAAGATAAAAGCGAAGTACGATAACGAAGCAATTCAAATGAAAAAGATATTGGGCGATGATTTTAAAGACGATTTCTTTAATCAGTTCAATAGTACATACTCTGACAACACTAGAGTGAGTCTTCCAGATACAGAACGTTTAGAAATGTTTAGAACTAATGTAGAGCAAGATTGGGAGAACATACCTTTGGAAGATAGAAAAACATACATGAACACCTACAAAACAGGTGGTATGACTAAAGGTGCTTATAGCCATTCATCCAACCCTCTTACCGTAGTGGATAAGAGTGGTAAGCCTACAGGTATGGAACTTACAGGTGGTGAGGGAGTATTTGATAAACCTTTCATGGGTAAGGTTAAGAATTTATTGGCTGGCGGCAAATACCAAGAAGCTGGTAAAGCAGTTCAAAATGAAATGACAACTTGGAAACACAAATAAGATGGATAAGAAAGAATTATTAAGATTATTAGAACTCCATACTGAAGGTACTGGATTGTTTCCTGAAGTTATGTTAGCTCAAATGATGACCGAATCTGGAATGACTAGAAAGTCTAAGGCAGATGGAGGTAAAGGATTGTCTGTGCTTTCTGAAAAATACCACAATTATTCAGGTCAAAAAGCTAGTGGAGTAACCCTTAAGAACGGAAAAGAAGGTGTTGATTACGTAATCATGGGTACGGAAGAGGACTTCGATTCTGAACAGGAAGCTAAAGATTACTTAAAAAAAGAGAAAGGTGGTAATCTTAAGGTTGGAGATACTAAAACCGTCAAAAATGATGATGGTACGTATACTGTAACTCTTGGTCAGCCTTTTAGGATATTTGAAAGTGATGAAGCAGGTGTTACTGGTCATATTAGATTCCTGACAGGCGATGGGTATACTGCTGGACATAAAGCTAATTACAAACAAGTTGTAGAAGCTAAAACTCCTGAAGCTCAAATTGAGGCATTAAAGTCTTCTGGCTATGCTACTGACCAAAATTATGTAAAAACCCTTACATCTGTACTTAACAATAAGGTTAGAACTGAGAACCCTCAATACTCTAAGAACCCAGATGTTAAAGCTTCTGCTATTGCTTCTATAGAAGCTGGAGAAGAGGTTGGGACTGAAGAAGAGATTGCTACATCTTTAAGTATTACATACGAACCTCAAGTGGCTGGTTGGTCTATGACCTTTGATAAAAAACTAACAAAAGAAGATAAGATTGCTTATTACGATTCTTACGGTGGTAAGATGTTCTTAAATGATAGGCTTGGTAATATAGAGGATGGTGGATACGAAAACCAAGGAGTATTTAAGGATGATGACCAAGGGATGATTATAGGTTACGGTATAGACTTGAATAGTGTCAATACTGTAGACTTACTAGTTGAACAAGGTGTTCATAGAGCTGACGCTGAGAAGTGGGAGAAGTTAGGTATTCTAGGTAAGACCAAGTCTGAATTAGAAGATGAAGGTAAGGCTCTTGGGAAATTAAAGCTTAGCGTTAATGTTTCTAGTACTGCAGCATTCAAGAGTGATATGTCTATAAGACAATCTATAGCTATAGATAAGAAGCTTGAAAAATACCAAGGTAAAGTGTCTGATGACGTTTACATTGCTTTGGCTAACAACTTACAGGTTAACGGAGAATCTAGTGAAGATGGTTTTGATTCTGATGATAAATCAGCAAGAGAAGCCCATGCTAGTTCTTTGGTGTATGCTGCCATGGATAAATGGATAGCAGAGAATCCTGATAAACCAGTCCCTGATAAAGTAGTTCATAAGGTATTTAAATCAAACTCTGATAGTCTTTCGGATAGCGGAGATGAGAATGCAGCTGATTCATACTTTGATAATGCGAAAACATTATTTGATAGCTCTTCTGCTGCTAATAATTATCATGTTAGAGAGCCTGTTGTTTCAGATTACGACTATAGCGAAGATGGTGATGGAGCTACTATTGAAGCTTTACTTAGAAGGCAGACTGCAGGCGAAGAGTTAACAGAGGAAGAAACCGATTACCTATATAATGCTCAGTTAAATAACCACAAAGTGTTCTATCAAGCTACAGAAGCTGCAAAGAACACTAAAGGGATTATGACTGATGTTGATATAGCTTTAGTTAAAAAGAATGCTAACGACCCTGATTCATTAACCCCTAAAGAAAAGAAGGCGCTTGCTGTAATAAATAAAGAAGCTGATGTTCTAGAGAAAGATTTAAACATTGAAGCTACAAACGATGCATTGGTTAGGACTGATGAAACTGGAGGTTTAGGTCCTGCTGTTAAAGCAACTGAAGAGACAGCAGAAAGGACTGAGGTTGATACAAGTCTTGTGGCTGGAGATTCTACAGCTCAAGATGATGCAATGAGGTTAGCTAAGGGTGATGCAGACCACGAAGCTAGAATCAAACAAATGCTTAAAGATACTGACTCTTACAATGAGGATGGAACTTTAATTACAGAGGCTCAAGTTAAAGCTAAGCAAGATGCAGAAGACAAATTAAATCAAGATAAGATTGATGCAGCCAAGTCTGAAAAGAAAGAAGGTCAAATGCGTAAAGCAGAAATGGCCCTAACAGGTTTGAAAGCTGCCGCAGGAATACTATCTTTGTCTCAAGCATTAAGAGCACCAGATGTTGAAACACCTGAATTAGACCCTTTAATATACGAAGCTTTACAGAAACAAAAAGCATTATCAGAGTCGGGTCTTACGGCTAAGGAAAAGGGAGCTGCAATGCAGAACATGAATGATGCTTATGCTGGAGCTATGAAGAATGTATTGAGAGCTTCAGGAGGTCAGAGGGGTATGTACTTAGCTAATCAAGGAACTGTAGATGCACAGCGCATACAAGGACTTAATCAATTAGCAGCACAAGACGCAGCTCTGCACAGGCAGAACATAAAAGAATACAATGCTTTAGCTACATCTGTAGGTTCTATGAAGTTAAATAGAGATATGAACGTAGAGCAAATGAAGCAAGCTACATTAAACAATAACAGACAAATACTTTCTGGAGTTGGTAGTAACTTATTGTCAGATGCTATTAGTGATGTATCATATTACATGAACCCTAACAGGAAAGCTACAGAAGATTTAATAAAGAATCTATCTGGAAAGAAGAACGAAGGAGATGGTTACGTTAACCCTTTACTGGAACAACCGATTGATACTGCAAACAAAATATCAGACGAACAAAAAGCTATAAATGCAGAGCTTGCTAAGAACGCTAAAGAAACAAAAGTATAATGGATTATTCTAAGGTAAATAGTGCACTAAATGGTTGGGTTGGTTCAGGAGCTAGAAGAGATAGAGCTCAAGCTGAACTAGGTCAAGCTATGCAATTGCAACAGGCTCAAAGTCAAATGCAAGCAAATGAAGATGCTAAGACGCAAGAGATGGACCAATGGATGCAACACATCCATGATATGTCTAGTCAGGTTGCTATACGTAATGAGGATAAAGAAAGAATCCAAGCTATGTATGACCAAGAGAAAGACACCTTCTTGACTGAATTAGAGAAGTCTGGTAATGACCCTATTAAATTTATGAATTCTGGTGGTAGACAAACTATGAAGAATTTCTATAATAATATAGCGTATTCAGATGATGCTCAAAGAATAAAAGGTAACACTTCGGAAATACAACGATTCTACGAGCAGTCAGAAGGCGATGATGGTAAGAAAGCTCACCTTATACCTAAGCAAGTACGTAGAGAGTTTGACGCTTTCATGAATGGTCATATAGATACATTTAAACATAGACAGCTATCTCCATGGGAAGAGCCAGGAGATGATGTAGATGGTAATACTAAGGCTGATAAGTTCTTAAACCAAGGTCAGAACATGCAGATATTCACAGGGAATTACATGCAAGAGTATGGTTTGTCTGAGACTGAAGCTATGAACATTCCTATAGATGAGTTAAGAAGATATACAGCGTCTTATGTGGGTGGTATTAATCCAGAACAAGCGTTACAACCTAGTGGAGAACTACAAGTTAGTAAAGCAGTTTCTGGTAGGATACAAAGACAACACAGAAAACTTAAATCTATTAGTACAAATCTGATAGGCAAGAACTCTCAAGAACACATAACAGCATTAGGTGATTATGATATGGGTGGTTTTGAATACGGAATGAATCCTGAGAACACTGAGATAATGGGTAATAGAGGGTTTGTCGGTGACGAGCTTGACATGGCTAAAGCTTCTTTAGGTGTAGAGAAGGTGGTAGACCTTGATGGGTATATACCAGACGTGAAAGCTAAAGGTATATGGTACGATGAAGATGGTGGTTCTGTAACTCCAGGAGATGACTTAGGTGATGTAAGACCTGGTGCTATCTTTATGGGTTACAAGCTTAAGCAGTCTGATGGTTCTTACAAGTTAGTTAAGGCTGAAGACTTAGAGGGAGACCCTAAAGATGCTGAACACGCTCTTATACAAGAGTACGAAAGTGATGACGTTCTATGGTTTAATAGTTATTTCTATAATGAGATAGACCCTAATGACGCTAAAACTATGTCTGTTTATGAGTCTTTAAAGGCTGGTGAAAGTGCAGGATTAGCTAGGTATACTAAGGAAGCAACATTTGAGCAACCAGCTCCTACGCCTATAGCTAACATAGGGATTGAGTCTAGTGTAGAAGAAATATCTGCACAGCTACCTAACTACGATACTAAGGTAAATAGAGTTATGCAAACTCTAGGTCTTGGAGAGAAAAGAAAGGACAACACTACTAAAAGTATTTTATTATCTTTAGCTGCTCTTGACGGAGATATGGATAAAGGAATCAGTGGCCTTTCTGAAAGGTTTAACAATAACGATTTCCCTGAACTAAACGATGCTCTAATGAAAGGCGACAGTAAAGTTTTCTTTGATGCTTATTATAAAGTATTGATGAGACTTGGAGCTAGTTCGGAAGAAGCATCAAGCTACCTTAAAATGGTAGATGAGTTAAGAAATAAAATACAAAAGGCTTAAAAGTAATTATGGAAGAGAAGAAGTTAGCACCGACAATACAACCATCGAATGATTTCTGGAGTATAGACGTACCTGAAGAGGGAGTACAGCAGTACGACTCCTCTTTAGATAGTTCGTTTAATGAACCCTCTTCTTCGGAAGGTTTAGATGTTCCTGATACTAGCATACCTGTTTACAGGAGGAATCTAAACTTAGAAGCTCCAGCCATGGAAGATGCCACCACAGCGTGGAGGCAACCAGAACAACCAAAAGTTGAAATAGATGAGGATATGAACTGGTTTGAAATGGCTGGTAAATCGTTTGTTGTTGGTTTAGGTGATATGGTAGATAGCTTTGGTGACATAGCTGACTTCATGGGGGGTAGTACTTCTTCTGAAATATCTCAACAAGTATATGGTACAGATACATCTAAACCTATATCTGATTCGTTACACGGCTTTGCTGACTATTTACAGTCTTATGGTGATGATGTTCCTGGGTTAGCTGATTTAGAGAATATAACTTGGGATGATTTATCTGATATAGATTTCTGGGGAACGGGCGTAGCTCGTATGCTTCCGTTTGCTTTATCATTAATGATTCCTGCTACGGGTGCTGCTAAATTAGCAGGCATGGCAACTAAAGGTCGTAAGTTTACTAAGGCTGCTGCAGCTATAGCTAAAGGCTCTAAGTCTATAGGTATAACTAAATATGCTGACCCATTAGTAGCTAGAGGTTTAATAACTGCTGGTATCTCAACTGTATCTGCGGGTGCTACAGCCAACCTTATAGAGGGGGCTGCATTAGCAGGACAAACACTTAATGAAGGTGTTAAGCAGGGACTTACTGAAGCGGAAGCAATGAATGCTGCTAGCTTAGTATATAGGGATAACCTTGCATCTATGGGTGCTGATATTGTTCAGTATGGTTTATTCATGGGGCAAATGGGTATTGGTAAGGGTGCTATATCTAGCGCACAGAAGTTAGGTGCTAAATTCGCAGGTACTAGTACGGCTAAGGCTGTTGCTGGTGTTGCTGGTAAAGCAGCTGCAAAGTCAGGAGTTAGTGCTTTAAAAGCTCCAGGAATGAGTGATGTAATTCGTAGTTCATTCAAGGCTATAGGTATGGGTGCGGTTCATGGTATTACTGATGGTGTTGTAGAACAATTCCAAGAGGTGTTTCAAGATTGGTCTGTACAAAGAAGGATAGCAGAAGCTAAAGGTGAGGGGGATGAATTTCCTGGTTACTTAGATTTCTTCTTAGCAGACGAACAAAGACCTACAAGGGTTCTTTCTTTTGCTACAAGTTTACTTATGTCTGGTGCTAGTAATACTATTAGAACAGCTACAGAAAACAGAACTACACTACAGACCGCTATAGATGAGAGAAATGAGTCTCATGAGATGCTTCAGATATTTGAGAAGGATTTAGATAAAGGAGTATACACTGTTAAGCGTAAGGTTAATGTAACTAACGAAGACGGTACGGTTAGTCAGAAAGAGGTTGTAGAAGAGTTAAGTGCTGAAGAGGCTAGTAACTGGGGTAGAGATGCTGCAGCTCATACTATGATTCTTAACGCTGTTAAACAAGGTGACGAGCAGGTTATACTAGACTTCTTCCAATCTAAGTTAGATTCTGGTAACATATCAGAGGAACAGCATAGTTCTTACAAAGGTACTTTTGATGAGATTAAGACTGCTATGGAAGGTAAGCCTACTAACACTCTAGACAATAAAGGTAAGACTGAGTTAGTATATAATTCTTGGTTGCATAGCACAAGTAAGGTTCAGCTGAATAAGCAGAAAGAAGCTCTTCAAGCTAAGATTGATGAGATTCAAGCTCAGGTAGATGATGGTCCTTTAACTCAAAAGAGTGCTGACCAAGAGATTGCTGGATTAAAAGAGTTGTCTAAATCTTCGCTACAAGCTCAAGAAGAGATAGTTACAGCTACAGAGTCAAGAGTGAATGAAATCTATAGCGAAGCTAAGGACAGGAAAGATGAAGAGACTTGGAATAAAGATACAGGTAAGAAGTTAGAAGGTATTGTAGAGAAGGAGCTTAAGGGCGAGGACTTGACTGCTGAAGAGCAAGCCTTAACAACTTCAGACGATAAGGCTAAGGGTTTTTATAGTGAGAAGAAACTAGAAGGGCAAAAAGCTAACGCTTTAAAGGCTGCTAAAAAGAAGGCAGGTAGAAAGTTTAAAGGCTATAAAGCTAATGCTGCTAGTTCAAAGGATGGTACTTACGTATACACTAAAAGGAATGAGAAGGATAATACTTTAAGTGTTATAACTGTATCTCCTGATGGTTCAGTTGAAATGAAAACTGACACAATTGATGAGAACTTATCTGAAATAGATAAGAAGGCTAAAGAGAAAAGCGAAGCTAAGACAGAGAAAGAGAGAGTACTTAGGGAAGAGAAGGAAAAAGCTAGAGACGAGAAAGACACTAAAGAAGAGAAGAAGAAGAATATAACTGAGAAGAATAGTCAATTCAAGGGAAAGGTTATATCTCCTTCAGCACTAGCCTTAGCTAATAAATTAGACATAGACTTGGAAGAGTCTGGTTTGATAGGTAAAGGTAAAGGTAAAAATGGTAGACTTACTAAGGCTGACATAGAAAACTATAAGCCTGAAGTAAAAGCAGAAGAGAAAGTAGAGGAAAAAGGTAAGGAAACTATACCTAAGTACTTGACTGGTAGTAATATAAAGGCTACTGCAAAGTTAGCTTTAGATGCTGTAACTGGTGTTCTTGGGGCGTTCTTTAATAAAGAGAGAGCCGTAAGAATAGTAGACAAGGTAGAGGCAGCTTTACATAAACGTAAAATACGTAGAGCGTATATGATGGGTAAAGGTTCGCAAAGAACTCTTGCTAATTTATATGCAAAGAAATCTGCAGACGGATTGATTTCCGTACAGTTCTTAGATGAGATATATAGTAGAGGCGATGAAGGTGCTGCTTACGCAATGGGATTAGGGGTGTTTATTAACCCAGATGCTGCGACAGATAGTGCTGAAGAAGCTATATTTCACGAGAACTTTCACATATTTAGAATGCTTTATGGGCATCTAAAAGAAGTTAAAGACATGATGAGGGCTATAGTAGGTCAGCCTGTGTACAAGACAACTAGACTAGAATATCAAGAAGAGCTTTTATACTTCTTTTTAGATAAGGAAGGTAATAAGAATACAATGACTCAAGAGGAAGCTTTAGAATACTTAAAGCTTAAGCAAGAGAATGCATCTCAACAAGAGATGTTTAGTGTTATAACTTCTGTAGAGAAATATGCTTTAGAGAATAAGAAGGATATTACAGAGGAATTACGTAAAGAGTTCTATGAATCTTCTTTAAATATACTAACGCAAGCAGGGTTTGTTGAGTTAAAAGATAGAGCACAAGTGCATATACAAGACGAAGCCTTAGCTAAGTTAGGTGGTTTGTATGGTTCTGTTAATCAAGACTTATTCATCTCTGGTCAAAATAAGACAGAGTACAATAGTAGATTAAAAGCTTGGAAAGAAAAGATAAAAGATTCTGTTACTGAAGAAGAAGCAGAGTCTGCGTTCGAAGCTGTATCTAAAGGCTTGTATAAAGCTAAAGGAAAGCAGAGTTTAGAGGAGAAGTTCAAGAATGTTAAGAAGTTAATAGCTGATAACGAAGCTAAGTACGGTGCTTACACTGTTAAGACTCAACAAGCTTTAAAGAAGAAGCTACTTAAGAAGTCTAGAGTAATAGATGATGTTAAGTATTTACTAAACGACATGGAGGGTGCTGCCCATAAAAGAGCTTTAGAGTTTGTGGAAAGCGAACTAGATGTACTTCTTGAGATAGATAAGAAAGAAAACTTTACTGTTAGTCAGTTATCTAAGTATATACAAGAGAAGCTTTTACTAGGTGAAAGTATAAACAAATCTTACATAGACTTATCAAGCGAGATATTATCTGATTACTGGGGTACGAAAGACTACAAAGAGGTACGTAAAATAATTACAAACAATGAAGGTACAATAAAAGCCCTTATTCGTAATCAACACCTTACAGGTCTTACAGCCGAAGCTTCTAAGGTTTTATCTAAACGATTAGATGAGTCTGATAACGCTTACTTAAAGGCTTTGGAGGCTAAATTCTCTAAAGCTCAGAAGGAAGTATTATCCACTGATAATGATGGTAATAAGATAATGATTGATGCAGATGATATATTCTCTGCTATGATAGATGATAACCCTCAGCAATTATCTGATAAGTTATATTCTATTCTTGAGTTTCATTTACAAGTTGTGAGTCATACTTACAAGAGGGATGTAATCATCGGGAAGGACAAACTACTATCTTATATAAAAAACTTCACTGAAGGTAGAACTAAAGAGGAGTTTATTACAGATGCTCACGGATTAATAGATGCTTTAAGAATTCAAGAAGAAGGCAAGAGCTGGACTTGGATGGAGAATAACGATGAGCATGTTGCAAGATTCCTTACAACTCTAATAGAGCAATACGAATTAATGCCAAAGACTGCAGTTCCATATACAAAGAAAGGTGCTGCTATGACATTCGGTTCTGTATTAGGTGGGTTACATCTTCAGATGAATTCTATGACTACAGAGAAAGGTCTCTTCCTTACTGCTGATGGATATGCTCCTGCTTTATCAAGGCAAGATGTAGACAGAGTGCAGAGTGCTCTTAGGGACGCTGTAATGTTTGGTTCTGAGTTTTTAAATAAAAAACAAACAGGTAATGTTCCTTTAGGTTTGTTAACTGAAAATGTTAATGCAACACCTACAAACGTAAGGCAAGCTGGAATGTTATCTCAGCTTAGAAAAAGAATACTATACACTAGAAACTTAGCACGACTTGTATACACTCCTAATCATGTTTACAAGAAAGGAGAGAGAGATAAAGATTTGCTTCATTTTATAAACGCTTTCTTCTTGCCGTTTGGTACTAACGAGAGTGGAGTAACTTTTAAGTTTAATGAATTAGCTTTAGACGAGTTCCGTATACACGACGAAGAAACAGACAAGAACCTAACGCTTAGAGAGTATTTCGAAGGTGATAGACTTAAGGCTATATACAACCAATCAATTAGTTTTGATTTAAACGAGAGCGTAAAAAACAGTAATGTTACCCTTGAAGAATTAACTAGTAAGGCTAACTCTGATGTGTTCATGCCGTTCTTTATAGCTAACATCACAAGCAAGATAGGTGGAGCTAAGATTCAAGACGGTGTACGTATAGATAAAGAGATTATGTCTCAAATTAGAGACGACTTTGATAAGCAGATTAAGGAGGCTTATAATAGTATGGAGAAATTCCCTACAGATAAAGAAGGTCAAGTTGAGTATGTTCAAGAGCTCCCTGAATCTGGTTTAACTAACTCCCCTAAAGGACGAGAATTCCAAAGGAATGGTAGGGTTACTAGACAGATTAAACTTACAGAGTTAAAGACTGATAAACAAAAAGAAGACTTTGCTAAGAGAAACGGGCTTATGTCCTTTTCTACTTCTGGAATACAACCTGGTGAAAGGGTGTGGGAAAGAGAAATAGTAAAAGAGTGGAAGACTTCTGAAAGGGGTTCTATCGCTATGTATACTGTTATGGACGAAGACGGAGGGAAGAATAATTCTAGCTCTCTTAACGACCTACAAGGTCATAAAAAATTATCCCAAGCAGTTATAGCTACATTTAATTCAGAGCATAACGAAGGGTATATGTCTACCATCTTAACTCCAGAAGGGAAGACTCTTAATCTTAATACAAGAAAATACTTCTTAGAATACAATGCAGACTCATTAAGAGACTTCATGAAGAAGGATAAAGGAATGCCTTTTGCTGAATTATTCTCTTACGAGGCTTATCAAAACCCTTATGCTATGAGGGCTCTTGAGAATGATTACAAGTTAGAGTTCCTTTCTTTGCTTGGTGATTCAGTATCTGAATTAGATAGACAAAACATATCTAGTGTAGGTATTACTGAAGGAGATATTAATGAAATTAACAGAGCTTTAAAGTCGGGGTCTAAAGAATATAATCAGGTTGTCCGTGACTACTCTGATAAGTCTAGAAGATACTACGCTAAGGCTACTGTAATTCCTGCAGACAATCAATACAACCTAGAGGGTGGTATTGCATTCTTCCTAGAGAATGCCGTAAACAATCCTTATGACTTTACTAAAGAGCAATTAACGGTTATAGACAAGCACTTAAAGTTAGTGGTTGATATAACAGCTACTAAAAGCCAAAAGGACTTAGCCTTAAAGGAAGTTAAGAAAGAGTATGTAATGGCTGTGACTACAAAGTTGCAAGCCAAGATGGATGAGGTTGTAGATTACCACAACGCTAAGACTAGAGAGATTATAGCTAATCATAATAGCGACAATGACTTTGACTTATTCAAGGTTACTAGTCAAGCTACCATAGATAGCTTATTATCAGAAGGTTACACAATAAAGAATTCTGATACTCAGAAGTCTAAAGTTAAAGGGGAGCTTAACCTATTAGGTAAATTAGCATTCCAACAAACTATAGATGGTAAGATTCAGTACCTAAACAATGTAGAGACTCACGTAGCTATGATGGATAAGTTAGGAAGAAGTCCTCTCGATGCCGTAGCTTCTATGAATTACTTTACAAACAAGTTCTGGTTACAAGACTTGAATGCTAACACAATGGAAGAGCAGAATTTTAGTATGAAGAATAAGCGCTCTACGGGTCTTATTGCTCCACACGATTCTTCTTATTCTGGCAACAGAGTAGAGACTATTATTTTTGATGACCAGGATTTGGATTTCGAAAACGAATCTCAGAAAGTACAGATATATAATTACGAAACAAAACAATTAGAGTACGTTAAGCTTACGCCTAAACTTGCTGATTCAGCCTCATACATAACGCAAGAGGAAGCAACAAGACTAGAAGGTAATCATGGTGGTTTATCTGACGTTAAGGGCTCATTCAAGCTTGTTGGATACGGTAGAAATGTAGACAACAAAAGGATAGCTTCTCATACAGGGCAGAAATCTAACCAATTCTACTTCAAAGGTCATACTATTGTATTAAACAATAAGGTTAGAGGACCTCTTAGGGGAGTGTATAAGTCATTAAAAGCTAGAGAGAAGTTTTATTCTACTGAAGGTTTAAAGAATCATAGAGTTCTTTCTTATGCAGATAGTGGTGTTAAGAAGTTTAACATCAAAGGAGTTAACACATTTTCTTTAGAGGAATTGAACAGTAAAGAATTTGACCTTAATGGTCGTTTAGATAAGTGGGGTTACGATGAGGTTAATAACCTTAGAGGATTCGATGGTAGATTCTTTGGTGTACAAAATGAATTAGATAAGGAGGCTACGTCTGCAACTGTAGCGAAGCAAGGTATATCTAACATGAATGTATTTGCTGACCACTGGGACACAAACGTACAAGGTCTTTCTCAGAAGGTTATGAATGCTTACGCTCTTGCTTTAGATTTACAATACGAAGAAGAGATTGCTAGCCTTACATACGAAGAATTAGCTAAACAAGATATGGAGTCATCGTCTATGCCTCCTGTCCAAGCTGTTATGTTCCAAGAAGGTAACGACTCTTTACCTACTATTAGAGCGAGAGTTCTAGAGTTGGCTAATTCTAAATTAAGAAAGAAAGGATTTAAATTAAGAACTGAGGGTACTCTATCTTTACAAGAGTCTGATATAATCCAAGGATTTGAAATATCAGGTGAGGGTAAATTGGTAGAAACTTCTTCAGCATTAAAACCTATTAGCGTAAGCGGTACAGAAGGTAACTTAAAAGTATCGCACGCTGAAGCTTCTATATCTCAGCACATGGCTAAAATGCTAGGCATCACCAAAGAAGATGTAGCTAAAGCTAAAGCTAGTGGTAAAGAAATCTTATTCCTTGCTACACGTATACCAGCATCATCTGCAGGTTCTACTGTAGTATTAAGGGTTGCTGCTATATCTGACAAGCAAGGTAATACTATTGCTGTTAATTCTAAGACCTCTTCTATTATGGGAGCTGACCTCGATGGGGATATGCTACACATTAATATGGTAGAGACAGGTAAAGATTTAACGGACTTACAGAAAGCTAAGAATGATGTTATACAATCTATTATAGATTTATACTCAGAACCTTCTGTGGTTAATATGTTAATTCAAGAGATTGAAATTGACTCTACTACAAAATCTAGTAATCTTGCTTTGTTCGGAAATGAAGAAGGAAGTACTGAAGTAAATAATGATTTAGGTTTACTAGGGACAAATAATTTATATGAGACCACTAAGGGTAATGTACCAATGATTGGTATAATTGCATCTCAGAACCTTATGTACAATTATATATCTCAAGGTAATCCTGAGCTTATGTTCGATAGTACGGCTATATCATTCCAAATGGAGACTGGTAAACCGTTAACCACTTTAGATAACGTAGTTGGTAAAGATGGTACTGGAACTTACTATGAGGTATGTAAGTACTTAAACTTAGTTTTAGATGATGGTAAGAATAACAACAGAGCTAACTTCCAATTTATAAAAGAAACTGCTGGACAGTTTATAATGATGATGAAGTATGGTGTTAAGCCTGCTGAAATATCTACATCTATAAGAGATATGAATTGGGCTGCCCTTAAGGGATTGAACTCTAAGGAGATATACGATATGGCTATAGATGCATCAAGCATTTTAGCTATGGAGTATAGTTCAGTAGAGGATGAAATGCCTGGTTTAAATGAAGTTATACACGATGTATTTAGCCGTGGTGGTAAGTTGAAGTTTAATATTCCTGAGATTGTTGCGGAGGCTAAATTTGAAAGAACTGGAGAAGAAAATCCAGATTCGATGGTAGGTAATAAAGCTATACTACTCTACTACGTTACTAGTCAGATAGGTCAAGACCTTAAGGATTTAAGTCTATTCGTAGGTTTAGATAAGAAGTTTACAGCAAACCCTCTTGATAACTTAATACAACATCAAGCAGCGCTTGAAGCTTTAAAGGTTCAGCCAAGTATAGATGAAAGATTAAGAGCAAAGAATCCTTTATACAAGAGACAACTAGAAGCAAACCAAAAACTTATACAGAAAGCTATAGATGAGTCTACCGAATTAAGTAATGGCTATGCCGAAGGATTACTCGGGGACTACAACTTCGAAGAGGTTACAGGTACTGCAGGGGTTTTAGGTGTAGAGATGATTAAAAATAAAGATGGAGATGATGTTCCTTTAGGGATATTTAATAAAAACTCAAACGGGTTAGTTAATGATTCTGAGTTAATAGGTCAATTAACTAAAGCTCTAACATTGTCAAGAGCTCTTATTCATGCTGGTTATGATGTATCTAATAAGATTCTACAACTAGGTGGTATGTTTGAGGATGAGATGGGGCTTACTTACGAGGAGTTCGCAGCACTACCAACAAATGCAGGAAAGTTAGTACACCTAACAACTGCTGCTGGGAATGTAGCTAAAGCGTTCCAAAACGACAACTCAAACAACCAGAATAAATGGTTAGGAAATGAAGGTATATTAAAGTTAATATCTACTAAGGGTTATATAAAAGAAAAAGGGAAAACACAAATAGCAGGATATGTTAAGTTTGATATAGATGTTGCTAAACTTCAACGAGAGTTAGAGTTCACTGAGCATGTTGATGTGTATAGAAAGGATTTTGTAAAACTTCCAGAAGCTCTTCAGAAATTCTTAGTATTTAATGATTTGCTGTCAACTGGTTGGGGTTCTAAAAACCCTGGAAAGTCTATGATACCTTACATGTCTGCTAAGTATTCTTCTCAAATTAATACTTGGTTTAGCGATATAAACGATTCATCTGTAAGTAACTTCACTGATGATATGGCTATAATGAAAGAGAAGCTAAGTCATATAATGAACTTCACTGGAGATAATGAACTAGACAACAGAAGAATTGCTTTAGTGCTTCAGATTGGATTGAACGGTCCTAACGCTACAGTGACTATAAATACAAAGACGGGAGAACCAACTATAAAGAACAAGCATAATGGTGGACTGTTTTCTGTACGAACTAGTAAGATAGGTGCTAACCCACTTAATCAAGTGTCTGAGATTGTATTCGATAAGCAAGCAACTGCTGAATATAGAGAGGTAAACCCTTCAGAAACTTTCCCATTCCAATATGGTAAAGGAATCCCTTACTTTAATCAGTTCCCTGAGTTATCAATGCTAAATACTATGGAAGCTTTAACTAAGGTTAAGCACGCTGAGAATGGTGTTTCTGTACATGAAGTTATTACACCGTCAGTAACGAGTGACACCAACACAAAGACAAGTATTAACAGAGAAAGATGGACTAAGGACTCTCCAAAGGTAAATCCAGGAACTGCGTATGTGTTTGCTGAAAACATTAACTCAATCGGAAGTTCAAGAGTTGGAGGAGGTTCTGCTGTAATTAGAAATAATCCTAACGCTATAGGTATAGTAACTAAAAAATACTACACCTACAAAGAAGATAGGACTAATGATAATAAAGAGCAGTGGGATGCTAACTTCCAAGATACTGATTCTGATTTTGAGTTATTCGCAAGAACTAACATGAAGCAGTTTAGTGAATTAGAGAAGTTTGATTCTAAGATATTCCCTGATGGATTTGCAAATTCTTTAGCTGCTATACCTAATAGCTTTGCTTTATGGTTACAGAAGGAATTGAAGAGTAGGTTTGACTTAGTTACAGAAGTAAACTCTAAGGGTACAGGTTTAATATCTAAATCTGTCCAACAAACAAACGACAACAAAGGACCTAAGAAGAAGTTCCTAAAGATAGCATCTCATAGTAGAAACCACTTCGGAGATACTGGTGTAGCGTATACTAAAAAAGAATATGCATCTAAGGTTTTACCTAAAGGTCAAACAATGGACAAGCTGTCTGAGGAGATGTTAGAGGATTTCAATCTAAGATTTAAGGTTTATAAGGCTTCCGTAAAGAGAGCTGCTGAAATCAATAAAGAGATTAGTAAGGAATTGGACGATACCATATATAGATTAGACCATAAAAACAAAGAAGCTAGTAAGATAGCTTTAGATAAGAAGTTTCAAAATGTTAGAGATATATACGCTAACCTTAGAGATTCAATAGACAAAGGAACTGTAGTTATAGGTAAGGAGTCTTACAAATTAGACTCTATGGCTTTTGATACATTACTACGTTTAGCTCAATACAACTTTGGTAATCATATAGCTGAGAAGCAAATAACTGATTGGGAGTATGCACACGGTAAGAAGTTTGTAGAGACGGTTATTAATGACCAACACAAACATTCTAAAGATATTTCTACGCTGACGTTATGGATGTCGCCAGGTGATTTTGGTAAAACTAAGCCAGCAGTAGCTTATATAAACAAGAACATCAAAATGACTCACATGAAGTATACAAGAAACATATCTCTTGTTGCTAAAGAAATGAACGATAAATTGGATTCCTTATTCAAGCATAAGTTTGGTAGCGATTTAGTTGCTAAAGGAGTTAAGGCTTGGATGGCTTATATGCCTATAGGTACAATGGGTTACAGTGAGAAGCTGTTTGAAAACTTCTACCAATCTCATACTGGTCTTGAGAAGATTACAGATAAGAAAGGTAAAGTATCTTATAGAGATAGGTCTAACTTAGAGTTACACCCAGAATTATTCAATAAAAGTGGTAAGCATGGTAATACTATATCTTTGAAAAGAGAAGGTAAGAAATATGCTAGTTTACACGAATCAGAGAGAGAGTATATAGAGATGTATGTTAAGTATACAAACTTCTACAGAGAGTTGATAGTAGCTAAAGGCTTATATAAGACGACTAAAGGAGCTAACTATGTTGCTAACATAAACTCTAGTACTTGGGAGACTTACCACAGAAGAGGTTTGTTTGGTATGTACTACCAAATGTTTAAGGGTGATGAAATGTTCTCGGACGTAATGATTAAAGGTGTCAACCCTATAACGGGTGAGCCAGCAACTTTAGATTACTTTAGTTGGAAGGCTATCTTCATGCACGCTCCAGGAGAATCATTCAAAATATCTAGAGCTCAGATAGTTAAAGGTGGAGTGAAGATGATTTCTTCTCAAGGACATAGCAAGCAAGTTATGACTGGAGCTGAAAGAATTAAAGCTTACAAGGCTATACAAGATAGAGCTCAAGAATTATGGGACAACAAGAAGGATGATAACGATAATGATATAAATGTAATCTCTCCAGTTAATGAGGTTATGGCTTTAGAATCTGAAGAGGCTGTTAACAGATATACACATAAGCGTTCTATGACTTCTGGTTACTTAGCTACCCATAACATACATCAAGCTTTAAATACTTATGTAAGAGACTTTATGTTCTTGCATGGTAATATGTTCTATGACCCTAAAGCTAAAGTTTGGAATACTCTTTCGTGGGCTGGAGACGATAAAGCTTTAGAGCACTCTTATATAAGCGACGAAAAAGTTACTGATTCTAGATATTCTGGATTAAAGCATATAAGGTCAAACGAAGGAGATGCAAGTCTTAAAGATTATAAGTTAGCGTTCTCAGGATTTAATGATAAGACTGCAGAAATAGATGCAGCAATGTCAAGCCTTGGAGATAATCATATAAATGCTAGGAAGTTTTTACAGAAAGTTGTCAAGGAAGGATTCTTACTTAAAGAAAAGAGTCTTACTGTGAGTGATAAGACTATAAGGGTGTTGAACAGACAACCAGAGAAAGTTTTAGCTAACTTCTTCACTCAATGGACTATGTATATCGCATTAGGATTTAACATTCCTGCTGCAAAAGGTAACGTGTTGATTGGTAAGTATAACGCTTATAGACAAGCTGGTGGTAAAGCCTTAATAAAAGGTGAGGCTAGATACTGGGGATTAAGTAGCGATAAGATTTACGACAACCCTGCTAGGCTTAAAGCCCGTAAGATGATTGACGAACTAGGTATACTTACATATCGTGCTGAGGAATTAGCCGAAGGTTTAGGTGCAAGTTCTTTAAGCTCTCTTATCTTCTACCCTATGGTAGCTGCAGAGAACTGGATACAACAAGCACAATTCTTAGGTCAATTAACTCAGAAACAATGGGATGGTTACTTCATAGACAAGAACGGAGACCTTAAATTTAATGGAGCAGAAGAAGACAGACTAACTCAACAGGATGTAGCTGACTTAGAAAGGAAGGTAATTGATGTACAAGGTAGAGGATATTCTGAAACTGATGTACGTTACATACAATTGTTCTCTCTTGGTACAATGGCTATGCAATTCAAGAGATGGTTTCCAACTTTCTTAGCTGATAGATTTAAAAACGAAGACGTAGATGACTTAGGTAATTTACGTATGGGCTCAGTAATAGGAGCTAGAAAGTTTATAAGCAGAATGCATAAGGAAGGGAAGTTGTGGAAGTTTAGCGAGTTCAAGAAAGAACTTGATGAGAACTTCAAGCCACACGAACGTGAGGCTGTGATGAGAGTATTCTATGGGACTAACGGTATTATGGTTGCTTCTTTATTGTATGCTATAGCTATTGCTAGCAGTGATGATGACGAGCCAGAAGATGAAACCGCTAAGTTGTTTGAGAAGCTTTTAGGAGATATGCTTTTATTAGGTAATGTTCCAAGGCTTACATACATGACTAACATACCTGCCGTTGATACGATAGAGAATTTAGCTCTTGCACTTTACCATACTGCAGTTCAAACTGAATACCAGCGTAAGGCTAAGTATGGAGATAAAGGAGACTTAAAAGCTGTAGCAAACTTTGCAAGGTTATTACCAGCTCCTCTTAGAAAACCTCTACAATTAGAGAGTAATAAAAGCAAAAAAAGAAGAACCTTAAATTAAACGACAACATATACGCTTTGTCTATACAACCAAAAAAGAATGTATAGATAAAGTGTATATTTGTGTAAAACATAATTGAATGGCTTTAGAATTAAATACCGACATAGCTGTAGAGCTTAATATAACGGCCAGAAGAGGCGACACCTTTGAAATGAAGTTAGCAGTCGTTGATTCTGCGGACACTAACTTGCCTTATAATTTAGCTGGAACTCAAACTTCAGCTCCAGCTGATACTACCAACGGGTATGTTACTATATACCAAGGTAAAATAACCATCAAGAAGCTTGGTTCAGAATTTGAAGCTCTTAATGTTTATAGTTATTTCTGGAAAGACAAACCAACAATTAACAAGATACCTACACTAATAAAGACGGGTCATTGGTCTGGAGAGAACGCTACAGGTAATGGCTTATTAGCTCTAGGTAGTACTACTGCTAGCTATTCTGGTATATGGTTTAAGGATAGTACAGGAGTTGCTGGAGATACAATATCTGTCTCAATTCCAGGTGCTTACATGAACTTAGAAGCAGGGGTTTATGTGTATGATTTTCAAACTAGAAAGAAGGGTGTTTACGATAATGCTAACTCCGAACTAGGAACTGCATATACAACATGGATGTATGGTACGTTTACTATAGTAGATGAAATAACAAAGCAATGACATTAATAATAAACCCAATAACTCAGTCTCAGACTATATCTATAAACTCTTTTGGTATAGGGTTAAACTCTCTACCGAATGGTTCTCTTGAGAGTTTGATGGAACTTAAGTACGCCTTTGAAGGGTGGCCCTCTATTCCGTCTAACGTATCTTATGGTGATGTTGTTGTTTTCAATAACATAGTACCAGCAAATGTAAACCCTTATGGGGTTGAATTAGAGAAGGCTAATACTAGCACACCAGGTCATGCTAATAAAACTATGATGGTGTTTATTAGTCACGAGAGTGGAGTTCTTACGTTAATGCATAAAGGTTATATTGATTTTACTACTATAACAGAAAGCTCTCTTAGCTCTTACGCTCAAGGTGACGGTTTATATGTGAACGGAAGTAATATAGCTATAAGCCCACCCCAAACTACAGGTAGTTGGGTTAAGTCTATAGGGTTTTGTATGCCGAACATGGAAGGAGTTTACAGAATCTGGTTTGAATCAGACAGTACGTATTTTACAATAGGATAAACTAATTATTAAAAATAAACACAATGGCTAAATACCCAAAAATTACAGGTAACATATCTGGAGCTTCAAAATTTGATAGACTAAAGTCCCCTCTTTACGGGCTACCTGCTCACTCGGGAGGTATAAACGAAAACTACTTAGTTAAAAAGCTAACAGATTCTGCAGGTAATGAAACTGTATTCGCTTTAGTTATAATTGAGAGTAGTGGTGATTCAGGTTCTTTCTTGAATGTTAGTGCTATTAACTTAAAGGATGAGTCTGACGTTTTAACTCAGTCAGGTACAGGAGCTAACAATGCAACTCAAAATGATTTGTTTTGCCTTACACCTCTTAAGAGGATAGGTAGTGACTCATATACTGTTACCGCACCTTATATGGCTAGTCAGTTATCTAATATGTCTGTAGAAAATCTATATAGTACATTAGCTACAGATTCAGAGTACGTAGCAACAGACCTTAATACTGAGGCTGACGGAGCTGGTTCATTTATGAAATTCTCTTTAACTTCTGAGAAAAAGATTGTATGGGAGGCGGAAGGAAAAGCTTTATCTGCTTGCGCTGCTGTTATACCTGTTTATACTCACGCTTATGTAGTTGCTAATCCTATACCTTCAGGTTCTTATGCTGCAATATTGGTTAAATGTAATACTTTAGGTACGTCTATATTTGACGGTTCTAAAACTAATACATTAACAATAAGTCATGATGGCGATATAACTGGTCAAGCCTCTAATTCTGATTACTCTTTAACTCTTAGCATTAATGCTGAGAATCTATTTGAATTATCTGCAACATTTAATGGTTCTCCAGTAGTTCATGGAGGCACAACAGCTCTTCAGGTACAAAGAATGATGTATGTACCTGATGATGCTTATAGTGGATATACATGGCCTACCAATTATCTTTCTAATAGTCTTTACAATTCCCAGAATAGTAATTCTATAGGGTCTCCAAGTACAGAAACGGAAGGACCTTTAACTCCTTCAGGTAGTGAACTTACCCCTACGCAGTATAATAATATTATTGCTGGAGCAGGTCAACACATGAGTGACCCCGATATATTAGAAGCTATGTTCTCTAACGGAGTTAGTACTTTTGACAGTGCTGGTTTAATCTTAAGAGATGGCTCACCTTTCCCTGAAGCTTTCTTGGCATCGTCTTCACAGAAAGACGGTGACTTATTAGTTCAATCGAGTCAAGGTTTATCAACTAATATATCCATAGCTTCAGGTTCATCGTTCACTCAGAGTATCAAGCAAGGATTTTCTTCTACTATAGCTAGTCAGGGTACGATGGAGAAAGTTGACGGTAAAACATACGAAAACTTCTCGTTAGCCACAGCTACAAAGGAAGATACATCTTCATACCTTTTAGACCCACAATCTACTCCAGGTAAGGAGACTGTTGTTATTGATGTTAAGATACCGTACGCAGTATATCCTATATTCTCGTATTCAGCAGCAACAATAGCCAGAGAAGGTTTGTTAGCTAATAGTAGAGCAGAATTTCCTGCGGCTGCTATAGTAGCTGGGGCTTCTAATATGAATTTCAATATTCATTCTGGAGATGTTCACAACTCTTTTGATGCGCTTGGAGTGACTACAATCTCTCCTGTAAATACAGCTAAAGCTTACAGCGCTGTAAAGAATCATACTGCGGCTGACACTAAAATGAAGCTTGTACATAACGTAAGAATAAACTGCTTTAACGATAACGACATACTAGATAGAAACGGTTTAGTAGGACCTGCTATATATGGTAATGACTCTAGTACTGTTAGTACGGCTAGAGCTGCTTCCAGTGAAGATGCTTTTGACACAACGTCAGCTATTGTAGCTACAAACCTTGTACCAACAAATGGTAGTCTTGATTATACTATTCTTTCAACTGTTGATTCTACTGAATCTAAAGTTGGTTTTTTAGGTAGGAATGCGGACGGCTCTTATGTTGGTCATGAATCTCAAGGATACAACAAGGTAGATACTGTATTCTCAGCTCCAATTACTTGCTGGAAGCCAGGTCGGTCTGAGGGCGCTTCTATCAATTTTGATAGAGTTCCTTACTTCAATGATATAGGTGCTACTCCTTCTAAGCTAACATTAACTACTGGATACTACAGTTCTAGACCTTTATTCCATCTTGGGTATCAAGGTGTGGGTGTTATGCCCGTAAGTAGGTTTGAGTTTTTAGGACCAAACACGGTTGTGTCTGGTGCGGTAACTCCATTAACAGGATATGCTCCTACAGGTAATGATTTAAATAATGGATTGTTCGATTACGGAACTGAAGTATATAGACAAGTGTCTGATGCTTTCTCTTCTACTGCTAGTGGAACTACATTCACTCACGTATCTAACGGAGCGACTCTACCAACTTCTTATGTAGAAGACATGGAGATATTTGATGTTCCGTCATCTGTAATTACAGACACTACACAAAGAAAGTTTGTTGGTACTGTAACTGCGGGGTCTAATTCTACTAAAACAACAATGACTATAAAGGATGTGAGTGGAACGCTTATAGCGGCAAACAACCTTTCTTCTACATTTACATTTAAAATAGGTAAACCAACTTTCGCTGCTAACTCTAGAAACACAAGCTTCACGCATGCTGTTGATGCTGTTAGAGGTACAGAAGGAGAAAGAGATAGAGTTAATTCTATTTATGGTTCTGATTTATCTTATAGAGCTCACACTACAGAGACATACATTAAGTTGAATGATGAAGTAGTTGTCAGTTCAATAGGTACAGAAGCTAACGTAAATTCTTTACACGCTGGTAGTAGCTCTGCTGCTAATCAGAAATTCTCATGCAACTCTAATAGTGTTCTTGCTACTGCTGGTACAAGTTCTCTTGATATAGTTAATTACTCTCCTGAAGAGGTTGGTATTGAAATCAATACATCTACAATGCTTAGTGCTAGATATTACGACTCTTCCGCACATTTAGATGTTTACGGTGGGACTGAATGTCAAATGTTCTACAAGACATTAACTTCTGATGACTTCGCTGGTTCGGCATATTCAAAGACTCTTACCTTCTATCCATTTAACGAAGGAGAGGAAGATGTGTTTATATCTCACGCAGAATTAACTGACCCATATTACCTACCTCAAGGAGTATTTACTAGTCAACCTGCTGGCTCATTACAAGCTACATGGACATTAACTGCTACTTCTACTAGAGAGGGTGATAACAATAAGGCGTATACTAAAGCTGCTCCATTAACGGGAGCTTCTAAAGACCCATCAGATGCAGGTCATCTTGCTAGTGAAGGTACTTTACATAAACTTCAAAAAAGAATGGGTACAAATGCTGAGCCTTGGAATAATAATAATTCAACATCCTCTAAAATAGACGTAGGTTTCTCTGTTGATACCAATAACTATGTTACTGGTAGCTACTATAAAGTATTAGAGATTAACTACTATAGAGATATATCTGCTAATCAGAGGTATTGGAATGGTTCTTCTTGGGTTATGAGAGAGTTTGGAAATCAAAATGTTTGGAAAACTAGAAAGTTAATCAAAGTTGATATAAATGCTTCTTCTGGAATAACGTTAAGTGATGTAGATGAGAATAGTTTAACTGAAAGTTCTACAATATTATTCGGTACTATTAACGCATAAAACAACGACATGGCTCAAACAAGTATAGAATATACTGAGTACGGTCAGCAATATATAACCCTTCCTCTGGTGATTAAAAACACCATGGGCGGGGTAATTGTTGTTAGTAAGGTTTATGTACAGAACATTTTCTTGCCAGAATCGGCTGTATCACAAGATGATTTGGTTTTAACCATAAATGAAAGTAACTCTGATTACTCAGAGGTTGAACAGAATTCAACAACCGACTACAAGGTTGTACACCCTAATGGGTTTAATGGAGCTTATGATGGCAACTTCAAAGTTGAACGAGTAATATCTTTAGGTATAAGCACTTCCTTTACTTTTCAGGTTGTATTTAACCCAAATCTTAGTAGGCATATAATAAATAGAGGTAACTTTGTAGGAAAGGTTGTGGTAGAGTATTCTATATATGGAATAGCTCAACCTAATTTCGAACTCAACTTAGAAGCATCGTGCTCAGATAAATCTATTACATTATTTAGCGGAGTACCTTATGGTAGCGTAAGTAATGTATTTGGAATAGCAGTAAACAACGTAAGAAACTTAAACTAATGTTAGCAATAGGAGATTCAAAATTCGGAGGAACAGTGTTCTACTACAACCCTGATGACGATTTTTGTCTTGTCCTTGCTGATGTTGAGGTAACTGGACAACCTTTTAACGCAGACAACTCATTATCTGCTATAAATATGCCCGTCGAACAGACAGGGTTTTATCAGGGTTATACTAATTCATTAGTTATATACCCTTACCTTAGTTCTGGCGACGTACTTCATACTGTAATGAATAGCTCTGAAGGTGGGTATACTGATTGGTACTTACCAACCTTTACTGAATTGATGTACATTTTTACATCAAATGCCCTACCTGCTTTTAGTTACGGTGTTCATTACACTGACGCTTACGTCTCTTCAAGTCTTGATTCTGCCACGAACGGATTTACATACGGTGTAGAATATTCAGGTAATTATGGCTCTCTTGTTTCCGTTAACTTCACCGAATCAACAAATGTTCGTGCTAAGATGATTAGAACTCAATCACTAACGAGTGTTGCTATACATGATGTAGATGAGTCTAAGCTGTATGGTGATTCTGAACTTTCGTTTGGGTTTATAACTCAAGATAGTGTACCTATTGATGCTGTAGATTTAACCACTCAAACTATAACAATACATACAGATGAGCCTACCAGTATAATACTATCGACTTATATAAATGTTGATAAGTTAGAGTTTGACGAACAGCCAACTCCTGTTAATATTTTTGGAAGTATTCCTTTCTTGAAGAGCGTTGTTGATGATAGTGGAAGGGTATTCCACCCAAACCCCAATCTTACATCCACCCTTTATACTATAGAAAATGCCACTGCTTATCAGGTAACTTTAGATAAAGCGATTCATTACGGTTTTGATATTGTAGGAGAAAGTTTAGCTGGTAATTTTAGCTTTACCATACCTGAAGGTGCTAGCTTCCTTCCTTTTATGGCTGAAACAACTATGTTTATAGCTTCAGGAAGAAACCCTTTATTTGGTAGAAGTGTTGTAAATAAGATAGATAAGCTAATAGACCTTCAAAGTGGAATGACATTCCCTGGTCAACTTAAAAAACTTGTACCTGGTAGGGGTTATATAATAAATACCACAGATTCAATAACCGTAAAATTCAAGTAGTATGCTGAATATAAACTACCCTTTAGAGGTGACTGAAAACGAAGGAATTCATAGAATTAGAATCACTAAAGAGTCTTTAATTCTTGCTATATCTCAAATGCCTGAACATACGTCTATAGGCGTTATGAGTAATGCTTTGATTGATGTATTTAGAGCTGCTGAAGCTGGCATAGAGGTTGAGTGGGTTAGCGGTGCTGTAGACAAGAACTACGAGCTTATGCACTCTATATTCATGGGTACGGCTTCAGGGGTGGGTTATGGTTTGTTTGACGCTTGGGATAGAAAAGATTATCAGAACATATACAACGCTAAAAGAGATATACTATTAGTAACTGATGTTATATATACTGTAGTTATTAAGGATAGTTATACTAATGTGCTTGGTGGGTTTGAACCTTTTACAGCGAAGTTAGCAATAAAAAAAGATTTCTACATACTTCCTTTGACTCCAGCTAAAGGACTTGGGCATATACACTTAAGTATTACGCAAAACGATGGCTCTGTTTATGGTAAGTATAAAATAGCAAATAAATACCTTTTCTTTACATCTAAACAATACTTAAACTCATCACCTAGTTACAACTTTCTTATAGGTCTTAATCAAAACCCTATAGACAGGGATATGAAAGGATTTGTAATCTTAGATGTTTTAAAAACTAACTAACATGGCTAAAGAAGTAAAAATAACCATAAACACAAAGAATCCAACCATATCGGTAGGAACAAAAGCTAATGTAGTTGTTGGTCGTGATTCCTCCCTAGACCCCGCTATACACTTTAAATCTACAGGGTCTTCAGGTAATAAAGGAGACTCTGGTTCGGTAGGTCCAGCTGGTGTTGATGGTATTGATGGAGTTGGATTAACTACAGTTCAAGAAAATCAAATAGGGGTTAATAGTTTAAAGATTACGTACCCTGAAGATGATGCTTCTAAACTTGCTGGAATATCTGCAGGTGCTGAGGTCAATGTTAGGTCTGATTGGAATTCTATTTCAGGTGATTCAGAGATACTAAACAAACCATTTGTACCTCTTGACTTGACTGTAAGTGGTCAAGGGATTGTTCATGCAAACAACTACACAGACACCGATACAGTATACACACACCCAAGTAACCATTCTATATCTGTTATAACGGGATTGCAGTCAGCCTTAAATGGTAAGATAAACAATGCTCAAGTACTTACAGATGTGCCTAGTGGTGCTTTATTCACTGATACAGACACTGTATACTCTCACCCCGACAATCATGCCATTTCTGTAACTACAGGGCTACAATCAGCTCTAGATGGAAAGGTAGATGACGGACAGGTATTAACAGATGTCCCTTCGGGAGCTTTGTTTACAGATACAAACACTGTATATGACGCTACAACTATACAGGCGGAGGTTGACGCAAACACAACAAAGAATACAAACGTAGTAGGAGACCTTACCGTAACAGCGGCTGGACATAAGTTACAACTAAACACTTCAAACGGTGCTGATGTGTCACTGCCATTAGCTACTACGGATGCGTGGGGAGTAATGTCAGACGAGATGTTTGATGAACATGAGATTAATAAAGCTAAAGTATCTAACATAGTACAAGCAAATGTGACAGGTAATGCAGGTACAGTGACAACTAATGCCGACCTGACTGGCGATGTAACGTCTTCAGGGAATGCAACTACAATGGCTGCGGCACAAACAAACATAAACTCTATACTTGCTACAGATTTAGTTATCGGTGAAGATTTACAAACCTGCATAGATTTTGGTACTCCTAACAATATTAAGCTTAAATTAAATAATACTGATGAAATAACTATAGCTGGAAACTCTATGTACCCTACTTCAAACAATGGTATAGCTCTAGGTGTTTCTAATAATGGTTGGTCAGATTTATTTCTAGCAAGTGGGGCAGCTCTGTCTTGGAGTGGGGGGGCTTATGTATATTCATTTTCAAATGAATTGCACGTAGGTCTTAACACATCTGGAAGTGATGTAAAGATACATGGAGATACTTCTGGGGCACACTTATTTTGGGATGAAAGTGCTGACAATTTATCTGCTCAAGGAAGCGCAACAATAACTGCTACAACCGTAACAACTTCCACTCACTTTATACACACTGGTACTTACTTAAGTTACTCATACTCAAGGTATTTACCATTGAATGGTAGTTTGAATGAACAGAATACATCTACATCTGGACCTGAATATACTTCATTTGTATGGCCTTACGGTGGTACTGTAAAATCTATATGGGTAAGAACTGAAGCGGACTCTGGAGATACGGTTATTAAACTATATAAAGGAGCTAATGGTAGTTCTGTTAGTACAGCCATGGGGAGTGTAACTCTTGATTGTGATGCTAACACTTCCGTCGAATTTGATATGACTGGAGTAACAAACAACTTCAATCAAGGAGAGGCTATGGCTATATGGATTGACCCAACCAATGCATCTCAAGGTGTGAATGTTACTATAGAATGTGTGTTTAATTTAACAACTTAAGATTATGCCATTAGGAACTCAACAGTCTGTATCAATACACGACAAGACAGGAAACGATAAAGAGAAACTTAAAGATGAGTTTGACGCTGGACACATGAATAGGATTGCTACTAGCCCAGACGAAGAACCTATGATAGCAAGTTTGATATATCAAATAGGATTATTGAAAGAAGATATAGACGAACTACGTAGGTACTTAACTGCAGAGGTTGGTGACGGAGCTGCAGGAACTAACGGAACTAACGGAACTAACGGTAGTAACGGTTCAGATGCTACTGTAGATTTATTTATGAGAACGCTTAACGGCAATAGACTACCGAAAAAAGCCCCAGCTAGAGGTTCAGGCGTTCTTTGGAACGATAGAGGAATAGTTAAAATAGGATAAGACATGGCTAAGATAGATATAAACTTAACTACAAGTGTAGATATAAGTGTAAGAGAAGGAGATACCTTTCAGTTAGATTTAGGTATAACTAAAGAAGATGGGACTGATTTTAGTTTTGAAAATGATGCTATTATATTTTCTGTGTATGGTTCAGGAGGAGTCCCTGTAATGTTATTAAACTCTGGTTCTGTTCCTCATTACATAACAAGCTCTAGTCCTAGTGGTTTTGTTTCTGCAAGTATGCTACAAAAAGCTAGAGCCATAAGTAATCTACTAGATTTTGATATAAATTTACTTACCTTCATTGATTATGATAGTTATATAATACCACGATATTTAAATAGTGCAAGTGGATTAACTACTAGTATTTATAATGTTCAACAAATAGAAGGAGGGATAAGGTTGATTGTTCAATCTCACGCATTTAACCTACCTCAAGGCTCGTACTCTTACGAACTTAAGGTGGCTTCTGATTTAGTAGATGTACTTAAAGGGGTTAGTTACGATACAAATAATATTGTAGATAGCTACTTTAAAAACTCATCAACATGGATGGAGGGTAAATTTATAGTAAACAAAAACTAATTATGGCTATTAAAATCACAGCAGACAAATCTAAGAAGGTTGATATAACAGCAAAGAGAGGTGATAGCTTTTCTGTAAACCTTGAGATTAAAAACGAATCAGGCTCTCTTTTAGAATTCACTAGAGACGGATACACGTACCTAAAGTACCAAGAATACTTATCTAACAATTACAGTGTCTCTTCTGGGGATAAGTGGTCGTGGTTAGGGGCTGAAGACGTTATGTTATTTGTTGTAACAACGGAAGATGACACCCCTGTACTGGCTGCGTGTAGTTCAGATTTAGACTTAGCTATGTTTAATCAAGACTTTGACCCTACTAGTCATTTAACTAACGTAATCCCTAATTCAGGATTGTACTCAAAACCAACCAATCAGAGAGATTTTGATAAGTACTACGACACTATGCACATGTATAAAATTATAGGTATAGCTAAAGCTATATCTAAGTCGTCTAATAAAAACACTGAACTAGAGAGGTCTAACTATGGTTTAGAAAACTTAGTTTTTTCAACCACATACATGAAGACTCTTGTGGATTTTGAAACCCCAGGTAGCTTTCAAATGAGTACAACCACTAACTACAGAACGTGGTTGCAGAATATCTTTACAAATTTAGACGTTATAACAAACTCAAACCTTTTAGTTGCCATGAAAAATACTATTGATGGGTACACAGAGCCTACTGGTAATGATTATATTTTCTGGGGAAGAGTGGAGGGCAACAATGCTTTTACGATTAAATTTGACCATAACCACTTTAATCTTCCCGCAGGTAATTACAAATACACTTTTAAATCTCTTTCTGATTACAATATGGCTGAATCTACTGATGCTAGTACAATTAACTATGAGGTAGATTCAAATGAAGGTAATCTATACACCAACATAACAACGTGGATACACGGTAAGCTCAAGATAAATGACTAAAGAAGAAGATAAGAAGGTTAACGAGGAAGTGGCTAGAAAACAATGGGACAGTTGGTTAACTGATTTAGAAGAAGGAGACCAACCAGAGTCATGCACTATAGACGACCCTGACTGTGAGGCATGTGGTTCGTAAAAAAGAATTATATTTGATAACAAACTAAAACAATATACAATGGCTTCAATACATGATTTAAACACAAGACTAACAGCTTCAAACGGAACTGATATACATAAAGGAGTTGTCGCAACAACAGCAACTTCAGGCACTTACTTTGGTTGTCAATTCTTAAATGACGGTACATACACTTTTATTATGGATGGAGTAACGAATACTTCTATTGATATAGTTGGAGGGTGTGTCCTGTTTGGGGATATAACATCTATGGATGCTACGGGTGGGTCAGATGCAGTCGCTCTATACAAAAACTAATGGAGATATTCAAGAACGATAATAACTGGAACGAGAAGTCTATCGTAGGATTCATAGCATTTGCTGTTATGTGTCTTATTATGGTAGCCGACCTTGTTACTGGCTGGCTCGGGGCTGAACTAATAGTAAACGAGTTTGTTTACCAAGCCTTTGTATGGGTTGTATTAGGATGCTTCGGTATATCAGGTGCTGAGAAATTCGCCAAGAAATGAAAAAATTACTATACATATTATTACTATGCCCAGCAATTGCAAGTGCTCAAATTCTAAGGTTCGCAACTTTCTACGCAAGCTTTTCAACTGGTGCTCCTTTCACGGAGAGCCAACAATTCCTAGTGAATGGTGTTGCTGGTTCAGGCCATCTAATGGAGATGACAGAGGTTAATGAACCTAACTATAATATCAGTATAGGATTAAGAAAGATAGCTCGATTCGACTATCAAGTAAAACAAGGTAACTTTTACACTGGCTCAGAGAATGAGGTAAGTGATTACGCTACAATATCTAACGCTCCTGGGTTGGAGTACTTATTTGAGTACTCTTCTATACGGAGTAGGGGTATGACGTTTCGTCAACATGAATATAAACTTCGGTATATATCAAACAACTACACAGCGAGAGCTTCGTATGTTAATGACGGTTTAATTAATTTACAATATACTTTGGGCGAAGTTAGGTTACGCAAGAGTTTGGGGAATGTAGACCTCACTCTGGGCGTAGCCCATCGTTCTCACCCTGTATATGGTTATTCCCCAGTAACTGAATGGTTCTCTAAGCCTGAGAATAAACATTGGTGGCAGTTAGCTAATGAGTTTGGGTTCTATAGTGACGAGACTGAGTGCTGGACTAATGACGGTACATGCGTTGCAGTCTCAGATGTGGAGTTCTATACTTACCATTTCACTGATGCTGTAAACGAATACAATAATCAACAACTCGACCTTTTAGGGCTTCAACAAGAAGTGTCTGCTGTGATAGGAGCTGATTATTATATGTACTCAACTAAAGCTTGGATACATGCTTGGGCTTCCTTATACCCTATACACAAAGGGCTGAGTGATTATTCATATTCTTATCCTAACAAACAGACTGAATGGGATTTAGGTTTTGTTGCAGGCTCAAAAGTTAACAGACATTTTAGTATATTTGTAGAAGGCAGACACCTCAAGTACTGGGATATACTGTCTTACGAGATGAAAATTGGATTAAACTATATAATATTCTAAACAATGGCTAAAGAATTAAGTGAAGACACGTCAATACAGTTAAGTGTAAAAACATTAGGTGGTATAGCCTTCGGAATTGCAACCCTAGTAGGTATGTGGTTCATGTTACAGAATGACATAGCAGAGGCTAGAGAGCTTCCCTTACCAACAGTTCCTGCAATTACACGTATGGAGTTTGACATGAAGGATAAGCTTGTTAGACAGACTATAATGAATACCCAGGATGATGTTTCCGAGATTAAGGAAGACATGAAGTTAATCAAAGCAAAGCTTTATGAATAAGCTACTACTCCTATTCTTGCTCACTACAAATATTGTAGCTCAAGAGTTCATCACTTCTAGCTCATTTGATTCAAAGACAGCTAAAGGAATAGTGGTAATTGAGTTCTATGCCTCATGGAACGATGGTAATAAAGTTACTTTTCTACCCTCATTAAAGGATTGCGATAGTTATAAGCTGTCTATTGTTAATAACTCTTCAATACAACAACGTTTTAACGTTACTTCTATACCTACCTTGATTGTCTTGAACAACGGTATTGAAGAAAAGAGATTTAACCCTAACATAATGATGCAGTTAAAGACTACCCAAAAGGAAGTCCAGTCATTTATAGACGAGATAATATTTAATAAGTTTCAGTAATGGATAAGGATAGATTAGAGTATTCAGGATGGCTAACGCTTTGTATAGCGTTGTTAGTTTTCATTTTAATAGGTATTAGCACTGTAGCTAAAGCTCAACAACAGCAAGTGTTTGTAGAATGTACAACAGGAGAATATCCTGATGAAGTTTCTTGGCAGATACTAACATGTAATGGAGGTATCTTACTAGAAGGTATAGCCCCGTACTTAGGTGCTGTGGTTTTACCAGAATATTACCAGATAAACATGGTTGATTCATACGGAGACGGATGGAATGGTGCATACTTATATGTAGGACAGACTGAATATGGTTTCTTATCTGATGTAGATTGGATAGACTCTCTTGGTACTTGGCCTCAAGAATTTAAAGAACAACTAGTAGACGTAGGGTGTTTGACTATAGGGATAGAAGAGGTAGATAATACAAGATTCATTCCAACTCACTACTACGATATTTTAGGTAGAGAAGTAGAACCCGTTAGAGGTTTCTATATAGCAAGCAATGGCATACTAACTAGAAAGGTTTACATAGATGAGATTAAGCGATAATTTTGTATTGTCTGAGGTCACTCGAAGCAATGCAGCTAAACGATTGGGCATAGATAATGGACCTAGTAAAGAACACTTACGAAGTATACAAAGAATTATTACTAACCTTATACAACCTATGCGAGAAGCTCTTGGTCCTATTAGGATTAGTAGTGGTTATCGCAACCCAGCCCTCAACAGGGCTATCGGTGGAAGTGTTAAAAGTCAGCACTGTAAAGGTGAGGCTTTGGATTTACAATTCTGGAGTGAAGGTAAAATATCTAACAAAGAGATATATAACTGGGTACTAGAGAGTGGTGTAGAGTTTGACCAAATGATTAATGAATTCGACTTCGCTTGGATACATATATCATTAATCAAAGAAGATAATAGAAAGCAAGTGTTGGAAGCCTACAAGGATGAAGACAACGATACTAAATATAAATACGCAGACCTATCATGAGCAAACTACTAGATTTTTTAGGTGGAAGCATCTTAGGAAGCGTTGGTAATATAGTAGATAACCTTACTACCTCTGATGAGGAGAGGTTGGCTGCTAAGAAAGCAATAGAAGAAGTTCTTATGAAGGCCGAAGTTCAGGCACAACAGGAAGTCACAAAGCGATGGGAAGCTGACATGAAGTCTGATAACTGGCTTAGTAAGAATATACGACCACTGATATGCATATTTTTAACTGCCATATTTGTGGTTGTTTCTATTTTTGATGGTAACGCTGGTGGATTTACTATATCACCAGGCTATGTACCTATATATCAAACACTTCTTATAACTGTATATGGTGCTTACTTTGCTGGAAGGACTATAGAAAAGATAAAGAAATAATGATTGAGTATCTTATAATACACTCTACGGGTACAGAGAAAGATTACGTACCTGAGAAGAAAGAATATAATTTAACTGTATCTTGTGATATAGTACACTTTAACGGACAGCTTTCAAGATATAAAGCGGGGAAGGAGCACCCATCTGCAGATGAAGCCTACAAGCACATTGCTTATATAGGGGGCAAATTAGATGGCAAAGCTTCTGACACCGCAACTTGGAAGCAGTACGATAGTTTAGAGCATGTTGTTATGTATCATTTACTATACAACCAGAACTTAAAGATAGCCTCTTCTTCTTTATTCTTTAATACCGACGCTGGTATAAAAGTTAGGAGATGGTTAGAAGACATAGGAGTTAACAAGAAAAATATAATGTAATGACTATAGACATAGGCTTATATACAGGGATTCTTTTTGGAGTGAGAAGCTTTGAGCCTTCAGAGACTCATCCATACTGGGAGTTTCATATTTATTTACCTCTTTTTTATATAGCATATATGAATGTAGACATAAGAGAATAGTTATGGCAAGAAACACATTAGCGGGTAAAGGTAAAGGGTTAAGTAGAAGTGCAAAATACTACGCTGCAAACCCTGACGCTCGTAAAAAAAAGCAGGCTTATGATAAGAAGTATCATTCAACTGATAAACGTAAGAGTTATAGAGCTAAGTTGAATAAGAAAAATCGTGAAGCAGGTACTTACGGTAATAAGGATGGGAAAGATATGTCTCATACTAAGAAGGGTAAGTTAGTCAAGGAAAAGCAATCTACAAACAGAGCAAGAAATCGTGGGAAAAAATAAGAATGACGAGCTACGTGCTTATCTAGTCAAAAATCCAGAGAAATTAAATGGTGGTTATTCAGATACTGCCGCAATGTTTAACACATCTTACGAAGCTGTAAGAGGGCAAGCCAGAAACTTAAGGGCGGCTTTCAATGACGATATACAGGCAGCTTCATACTCATCGGCAGAAATACCAAATGAGAAAGTCATCACCAATGAAAAGGAAGACTCGTTAACAATATCAGTAGAGGACAGTAATAGAGTAAAATCATTAGATGACCTTATACAGAACTGTAGAGTGGACCTGGATACCTGGGAGGTTGACTGGTTTGACATCGGTACATACGAAGTAACAGGATTTGATAACGACAGGAAACCTGTCACTGTTACCATGTATAGAACCAAAGCTAAGTTTAAAAAGATAGATGTCTGGAAGAACATAGCTATACTAAGAGAAGATTTAAAACAAGACCTATTAGAAGCATTCCAAGCTTATGCATTTAAACCTACTTATACTATTAGTAAGAAAGAAAGCGAAGGCTATTTGCTCGAGATTGGGGCATACGACCTGCATTTGGGTAAGTTGGGGATTGATGGCGATAACTATAGTCTTGATGTGGCTAGGGATAGGCTTTTCAGTGCTCTTCATTCCTTATTTGATAAGGCGAGAGGATTCAACATCGAAGAAATAGTCTTCGTAGTAGGTAATGACTTCCTTAACATAGATAGAGCTAACCCGTTTAACTCTACTACAGCAGGTACACCACAAAGTAATACAGTTTCTGCATACGAGGCGTATAGATTTGGGAGAAAGTTGCTGGTTGAGGCTATTAATGGTTTGGCTGCTCAAGCTCCTGTTCGTGTCGTTGTTGTTCCTGGTAATCATGACGAAGAGTCTATGTTACATATGGGCGACGCATTAGAAGCTCTATACGAGAATACTCCACATGTTACAGTAGATAATAGCAGACCCTTAATGAAGGGTTACCAATATGGTGAATGCTTACTTATCTTCGACCATGGACACAGAGTAAAGAACTATAAGAACCTTGCGTCTGTCATCTCCCAACGCTTTAGAGATGTTTGGAGTAGTGTGAGACACATTGAAGTCCACAGAGGACACCTACACAGCTTAAAGACGAGTGTAATGGGTCAGGTTGAAGAACTAAACGGTATTGCAGTGCGACACTTGGGTAGTATGTCTGCAACAGACCAATGGCATGATGATAGTGGATACATCTCCTCAATCAAGAGAGCTCATGCTTTTATATGGCATAAGAAGAATGGTATGCAGTGTGAGTATTACTATAACGTCCCAATGACCTAACCACTACTGTCCATAGGTGATAAGTATTTTAAAAAAATGTAACATAATTATCTATGACTAAAGTATCTAAACCTTATCTAGACTCTACATACATTATACTACAAGACTTTATGTATTCATTAAATCCACTTGACCCAGCTCCAAAAGAGCTGGTCAATGAATGTATATACCAACTTGTTTGTAATTGGTATGATGAATGTGGAAACACTTGTAAGAATTAATTATTCTCCCTTAGTCGGCTTAACCTTCTTCTTAGAAGGCTTAGGCTTACACTTACATTGTGCTTCACCTTTAGATACCTTTGAACAACACTTAGAGGTTTTCTTCTTTTCTTTGATTTCTTCAAAATCTCTGTAATAATCCCTTTCATCGTATAGATATTCTTTAGCTATTAGCGCAACGCTTGCGCCTAATATAAGTAGTAGTAGTAACTTCATCTTCCTTTAGTTTTGTTAACTGACTTGTCGTATATAATGAATAGGATAACAGCTACTGCCACCCCTACCATGAATATTGCTTGTGTCATCTTAGTTTCTTTATTAGTTCAAGTAAATCTTTCACAAGACTTTCTTTGTTTACAGATACGATATGTTCTTCAATGCTTCTATCGAAATCGTCTCGTGCGTTTAGTAAGTCAAAGAAATTACTGTCTTCGCCTTCTTCGTCTTTCTTAGCTTCTTCAGCTTCTATTCGCTCTCCTCTCTCGTTCATTAGAATGTCTATCTTATCCTCTGCTGAGTCTACTCTAGCACTTTCTAGTTGTATTAGTTGATACAATACATCTCTAGTTTTGTTTGCACTCACTAATGAATCTGCGATTTGACCTAACGCTTGTGTAACGTGTTCGTTGAATTCTTCTTGTTTCATCTTGGTTTTATTTAGCTCTGGTTAATATATTGACAGGTTCTTTACCTCGTCCTATTAGTAGCTTATCTACTGCGATAGCTGCCTCTCTTTCTGTATCAAACTTACTCCTACTAACTCCATGTATATTTATGTACCAGCGTTGTATGTTATTAGTTCGAACACTAGCTACATGTTTATACATACTCTTAGCGTAGTTCATTTTATTCATCTTAGTCTTGTTTTAGTTCGTTAGGGATTTCCATCCATCTAATTATTTCTCCTTTTAATGTAGTTTCCCACATATCTAACCATTCTGTACTTGTGTAATAGCACAACTTGATGTAGCCGTTACTCATTCTACACACATAACTTCCTTCTTTTTTTGGTTGTTCCATCTTAGTCTTGTTTTAGTTGTTTAAAAATAGTATCGCCAAATAAAACACCCAAGTTGCCAATATTGAAGCTACGCACCATTCAAACAAGTTATTTTTCTTCTTCATCTTAGTCTTGTTTTAGTTCGTTGATTCTTTGATTCAATGCTTTTGCAATTTCCTCCACAATAAAACCATCATACATACTGTCAATCATATCTATGACATTTTCTAGCTCCTCTACACCTCTTTGTTTAGCATACCTCTCAACTTGTGATTTAAGGTCGCTATCTGAAATGTCTAAAGTTATCGTTTGTGATTCATCCATCTTAGTCTTGTTTTAGTTCTTCGAAGCTTGCAGTGCACTCTTCAATACCTACATTCTCTAGCATTTCTAGTTGGAATTCACCTGAATCCATACTTGCTTTAGCTTTAACCATCATATCAGTGTAATACTGATCAGTCACTGTGGTTTCTATTGTTACTTTTACCTTCTTCATATTACTCATCTTCTTCGTTATAACCATCGTCGTTATAAAATCCTGTACCACAAGTTCCGCACCAAGCGTCTTTCGGGTTCTCTCTGTCTTTTCCTAGATTGTCTTCACAATTAGG
>Ga0308008_1000036_pt1 | contig 68128 bp, 71 predicted proteins | sample Neamet125_FD_203140 | JGI IMG/M metagenome (GOLD analysis project Ga0308008, IMG submission 203140) | Marine microbial communities from water near the shore, Antarctic Ocean - #125 | ecosystem: Environmental > Aquatic > Marine > Unclassified | place: Southern Ocean | collected 2014-07-24
TCGGCAGATGGTGTATTTGGTAAAGGAACTGAAACTGCAGTTAAAAGATGGCAACAAAACAATGGTCTATCTAATGACGGGATTGTTGGTCCTGCCACTTGGGATGCTATGGGTGTCGCTACTACTGATAGTACGGAAAAAACACTTACAACGAAAAGTGGGTTAATAATAAACCAACATTATTTACCAAAAGGGGAGTATAAACAGGGACCAGTATTACCTGAATATTTATTTATACATCACACCGCTGGTAGAGAAAACCCTTACAACACTATTGATAGTTGGGGTAGGGATACACGAGGTGCCGTTGCTACGGAATTTGTTATTGGTGGTCAATCTATCGATGGTAGAAAAAATACACACGACGGGGAGATAGTACAATCATTTCCTGAGGGTGGATATGGGTGGCATTTAGGTAAAAATGGTTCACAACATATGCATATACATTCGGTTGGTATTGAGGTTAATAACTTCGCATATCTAACTAAAGGTGGTTATATGAAGGATGGTGTTTGGGTTAATAAGTTACCTGAATCGTATTATACGTATGCCGGTGTGATAGCTGATAAGTCACAAATAGTTAAATTAGATAAGCCATTCAGAGGTCACTCAACATGGCATAGGTATTCGGACTTACAAATTGAGTCATTACGGGAGATTATAATTTTAGTAGGTGAACGTGATGGAATTGACGTTAGAATGGGACTACCAACATGGATTAGAGATAGAGGGGTCGACGCATTTGAATGGAATGAAGAAGCGTATTACGGTAAAGTTAAAGGTCTTTTAACCCATAGTAATACGAGAAAAGATAAATCAGATATGTTTCCACAACCCGAGTTGGTTGATATGTTACTTAGTCTGTGATAAATACGAAAATAATATTATCCTACCGTTATGGTGGGATTTTTTAGTTTATGAATATGGAAGAGTTAGAGATTAGAAAGGCGAAATTTGAGGAATTGGATGGTATTTGTCGAGTATTAGACGAAGGATTCGGGGATGTTACACCAGCAATTAGGTATTGGTGGAGGATTATGGAAAATAGTAAGATATATACGGTGGTTGCGGTATTAAGGGGTGAGGTAATAGGGACTGCATCACTCCACGTGTTGGAAAAATTACTACATACGGGTTCGTATTCTGGATTAATAGAGGATGTTTCGGTATTGAAGGGATACGCCGGTGAGGGAGTTGGTCAGAAAATGATTGATGAGTTGGTTTCGGTTGCGAAGGAGATGAGGTGTTATAAGGTCATATTGAATTGTGATAAGAAATTGGAGTCGTTCTATGAGAAGTGTGGGTTCGAGAAAAAAGAAATCCAAATGAGAATAGATATGTAATATTTTATTTGGTGGGTTAGAAACTTTTACTTATCTTTGTAGTATCAAAATAGAGAAAATGAAAAGACAGATAATCGAAAATACCACACTATATACGTCACGGGGATATGCGACCCGTAAGAAAATTAAGGATGAGTTTTTCAGAAACTCGTGTGATATTTCTGAAGGTAGTAGTGTATTGGCGAAGTCCGAATCTAACGATTGTGTTGTTAGGGCGTTTATGTGTGTATTGGATATTAACTATGACATGGCACATAAATGGGTAAAGACTAAGTTCGGTAGGGTTAATCGTAAGGGGACCTATACTTCTAGACATTTGAGCGCCGTTATCGGTAAGGTAAAGAATGGGAAGAAACTTACGATGTATGGGTGGTCACCTGACAAGGCTTACAGTGATGAAAGACGTAAGAAATTACTGGTTAATCCTAACTATAAGAAACAGACTGCGTATACGGTTAAGTCGTTTATGGAGGAACACCCTGAGGGTAGATATTTCATTATCGTTAATAGACACGCACTTGCGTTGGTTGACGGGGTTTTATACGGTAATAGTAATGAGCAATATGACGGATTTAGACGAAGAATTCATTATGTCGTGAAAATAAAGTAAATAAACTTTGAATTAAGTTTGTAGTAATGGTTTTTATGTGTATCTTTGTAGTGTACAAAAAGAGATATACACACCTAAAAATAAAGAGACCATGAAAAACGCAAAAATCACCATCATCAAATCAGCAGAAGCATTAATCGAGAAATTAGTTGTAAAAGAAACTAAAAGATTGGAAGACATCAAAGAGGGGTATTTAACATTCTTATCTAAAAACCCAATCGACGAAGCTTCAGGATATTACCGAAGTGACTCAATCACAACTGTTACTCGTGTTCGTCAATATTGTTTAGTTAGTAATTTTGATACGAACGCGATTAACCAAGTGGGTCAGGAATTATACAGAACTTTCAGTTATAATCGTTCAGCTCAGAGAATGGAAGGGGACATTAACTTATCAATGAATGAAAAAGGGTTCGAATCTTACATCACTTACTACAGAGAAAGTAACAAAGTGAAATTGGTAAGAGCGATTGAGAAATACATCACAGAGGAAATGACAATAAGTGGGAAGGTATTAGTTCAAGAAGGGTCTAAAGGGGTTGAGGTTTTAGCTAAAGTAAATACAATAGACGGTCCAAAAACATTCAAAACAAATGCGATATTCGCAGGAGGATACATCCAATGTTATCACTACAGATACAGAGGGGGTTTATTAAAAAGATAAAAAAAGGGACTTCGGTCCCTTTTTTATTTGTTTTTTTTACTATAGGTATTGTGTAATACAAACTTAATACCTATCTTTGTATTGGAAAGTAAATAAATAAAAATTATGGGAAAAGATGGGTACGTATATATTGCTAGAATAATTGACCACGGGGGTAAGTTTGTTAACGGGTACCATAAAATAGGATTATCGAAACATTATAAGGTCCGAGAGACTCAGTTAAATTCTACTCACCTACCTTTCGACGTATTAATGATTAGGGTCTTCCAGGCGGAAGATATGGGTAAATTGGAGGGTATACTCCACGTATGTTTCGACGATTATCGTGTCATAAAGGAATATGAGGATAGGAGAAACATTACCACCGAATGGTTTGACGTGTCTGATATTGACGTGTTCAATGAGAGGATAGATAAAATGGTTAACTACCTTAATATCGATGAATTGGATTTAGGTCATACTATTGATAACGATAGTACCCTAACTGAGGTTGAGAAGGCCAAAACTAAAGAAAGTATCGGTAGAGCTAAATCGACAAAACTTAAAATTACGTTCAGGGAAAGAGTATTTTTAGGTGATACATCAAAGGAGTCATATGTTAATTTCATTAATGAGGTTACTAAAAATATTAACTCCGATGAGGTCTTAGAAACGTTCTCATCGTTCTTTAAGGTCAGTAAGGGGGAATTTAGAGATTCATTAAGTGAAAGTAATAAGGTTATAATGGACAATGGATTGATTATGTCCACGTGGGGTTCTAACATCACTAAAGTAAAAAGAGCAAAGAGTATTTGTAAGAAATTTGGGATTGAAGAGGTTAAATATGAATTACTATGATAATTTGAGATATGTTAGTTTAATTCAGATATATGTGTTATCTTTGTAGTGAACAACACGACACCCGAATCGAGGGGGTCGGGTATTGATTAATTATTAAAATAAATAAGATAGGTTTTTGGCGAGCACTTGGTATCAACTTTTTATCTTCAGTTCTTTTTAAGACTACCACTAAATCATAAAAGACATTAAGAAACGGGCCAACTAAGATTGTAAATTAAGTTAACCACTTGGCTAGTGTGTCAGACACGAAGAGAAATTGGGTAGTTCCTAATACTGACTAAAAGGGTAACGTGAGTTCGCCTCCTCTGATAAAGGACTTTAAGTAATATAGAAGATAAGTGTTACAATATCTATTCCTAACTTTATGTGGTGAAACATAAAGGACAACCATTGACACCTGAAGTTGGATAAATTAGGGTGTCTTTTTTAATAAACATTACGAAGTAAGGTCTCCTCTATTATTGATAGTTAGGGGATTTTTCATATATTTGTATAAAATTATAATTTATGTTGGACAATAAAGACTTAGTCAATCCTAAGATAAAGGTGGTATGGGAGGACGTTGCGGAATCTTTCACTCAAGAAAGAGTGGCTCGAATCAAATCATACTTCACCAAAAAATACAAATCTAAGAACGTGACGATAGTGACTAAAACTGTGGTTACTAAGGACGATAAGAAGTTCAGTTCTATTGATATGGCGGATAATATATTGGACACCCAATATCAGAAGACGCTAATCAAGGATTACATTAAACAACAAAAGATTGAGGTCGATTGGGATATGTTATCTAGGTTAGATGATAGGATTAATAACGAAATAGATAAATCAAATCAAAATACGATACGTTTTAGACAATGGTACATCAAGAGATTAGAGTTTTCTAACTTCTTATCGTATGGTGATGGTAACGTGGTTTTGTTCGATGATTTAGGTGGGATAACGTGTATTGAGTCTGACCCACCTAACTTTGGGGGTAAGACGGTATTAGCCGTTGATTTAATGTTATTCCTATTCTTCAACCAAACAACTAAGACTAAGAAAAATGAGGAGGTATTCAATCAATTTACTGACAAAGATGATGTTCACGTAAGAGGGGATGTTATGATTGATGGTGAGGAGTATGTGATTGTTAGAAACATAACACGTAAACCTAAAAGAGCGGGTGGATTCACGGTTAGTTCTTCCTTAGAATTCATTAAGAAGATGCCCGACGGAACTATGATTAACCTTTCAGGTGAGCAAAGACGAGAAACTGAGGAGTTCATAAAATCTGCCATAGGAACACAGGATGATTTCCTTACCACTATATTAACTACTGGTACGAACTTGGAGGAATTGATTGATTCTAAACCAACGGCATTGGGTCAGGTCTTTACGAAGTTCATCGGATTGGAGTCGTTAAGGGAGAAAGAAGATGTGTCGAAGAAGATTTATTCGGAATGGAATAAAGCGTTAATTTCTAACATTTATAATTTAGATACTTTAAAAAATGAGGTGGTGGAGTCGAATACTCTAATCACTGAAAACGGGTTAACCATTAAAGATAGTGGTATACTTCAGGGAGTTAAGGAACGAGAATTGATTGTCATTACGGATAAAAAGGATGATTTAATCGGTAAGAAACATAAAGACATCGACGAAGAATTAATTAAGTTAAATCCTGAGAGATTTTTAACTGAAATTAAGAAGTTTGAGGATAAAGTAGTGGTCACTAAACACTATTTCGAGGAGATAAAAGTTGAAGAACCTTCAGAGTATTATCACGGAGACGAACATCAGACATTAAGAGACTCGTTATCGGAATCTAAGGCAACTAAAATAGTAATGACCAGTAAAGGTGAGGAGTTGAAGGAATTAGTGATTCAACTAACCGAAGGGGAGACTTGCCCGACCTGTAAGAGAGCGTTGGATGATGTGGACCATAGTAAGGAGATACTTTTAAAGGAAAAGTCGTTAACGACCACCCTAAAAGACATTGAGACATTAGAAGAGAAGATAAACAAGTTAATCGAGGAGGATAGTAAATTATCTAAACTCAAGAAGGAATTCGAGGATTACGACCGAGATAAATTAAGGAAAGAAAAGTATCGATTAGAGCTTATTGCTCAGGAGTTGGAGCTTAAGGAGAAACAATCCGTTATGGATAAATGGGAGTCGAACAAAGATAAGTTGGAGGAGAATATGGTCATTGAGAAGTCGTTAATGATTACTAAGACTGAGATTGATTCGGTAATTGCAGAGATTGATAATATCAAGTATAAGATTCAGGGAGCGAAAAATACGATTAAGAACGAAACACAGAAGATTGTTTTAGTCGAGGGGAAGATGGGGAAAATTAAGAAGGAGGAAGAGGTTAAAATCATATTTGAAATATATTTGGCTATCTTCGGGAAGAATGGTATATCTAAATTGATATTACGTTCTATGATTCCTGTTATTAACTCAGAATTAAGTAGGTTATTGGAGGATAGTTGTCGATTCACTTTAGATGTTAGGATTTCGGATAAAAATGAGGTTGAGTTTGTTATGATTGATGATGAGACTAGAATTGAGAAACCGATGAGCTCGGGTTCGGGGTACGAAAGGACGATAGCTTCTATGGCGTTAAGGTCGGTACTATCAAAAGTATCTGCATTGCCAAAACCAAACGTTATTGTTATGGATGAGGTGTTCGGTAAGGTGGCGGATGAGAATTTAGAGATGATTGGGGAGTTTTTTAAGAAGATTAAGAGTTATTTTGAACATATTTTTGTAATCACGCATAATCCGTTAGTGAAAAACTGGTCTGACCATGTAATTACTGTGACGAAAGAAGATAATATATCAAGAATTAAAAACATTAAATAATGAAAATAGATAGAGTATATGTAATCACTATGGATATGAGTGACGAATATAAAGACGAATTATTTGCGAGAGCGATGGATTTACCATTACCTCCGGATGCGATATTGGAGTTCGTACCGGGATTTGTCGGTAAAGACTTACTTGAAAGACCCGAGGACTTTCCCGAATATAGGTTATACCCAAATTGGAACTTAAACAACCCTGAGGGGTGGTGGTGGTGGCAACGTAAGGCACTATCCGGAGAGGCTGGTGGGATGATATCACATACAAAGTGTTGGGAAGATGCGTATGAGAATGGGTATGAGAATGTTTTAATTATTGAGGACGACTTCACATTAAATGAGACGATTGATTGGTCTATATTTAATAATGTTGAGGATTATGATTGGGATTTATGTTTGATGAGTCATAATTCATTACATAAGCATTTTTCGGACATCCCAAGACCGTCGAAGATTGGTAAGGACGACTTTATAAGACCAACTTTCTTTTATAATACACATACGTATATTTTGAGTGGTGGTGGTATAAAGAAGTTAGTTGAGGACCACTTACCGGTATTAAAAGATAACGTGATAGTGTCGGATGAGTTTTTGTCTGCGGTAACTAGTTCACATCCACGACCAGATTTGAGAGAAATGTACATATCTAATCTTAATGCCATCGCAACTAAGATAAATTATACGGGTCAGTCTCGAAGTGAGGGGTTAGGTAACAGTTTGACCGAAACGGAAGAATAATAGTATTTATTAAAAACGAATAGAATGGGGTTAGATATAACATATGTTAAATTAGGTAAGAAAATTGATGTCGATGGTGAGGACGACCAACCATTATCAATTAATTATGATAACTTATTACGACTCAATAATGATTATGATTGGGAACAGTCAGATGACATTGAGGGGGGATATTATGAGTATGAATCTATTGGTGAGTTTAGGGCTGGTTCGTACAGTGCATATGCTTATTTTAAGGATAAGTTAGGTTTATTGGCGGAATTGGCTATGAGTGAAAATGAAGAGTTATCGGAAAAGTATAAAGACACCGAACCGTTTGAGGCTATCGTTGATTTTACTGATTCGGATGGGTTTATCGGTCCGTGGACTTCAAGTAAGTTAATGGAGGTTTTTAATGACTTCAACCAACCAATCATACTAAACATATTACGGTTATTAAAATACGGAGGTAGAGACACTGTGGACTTCATCGAAGGGGAGGATAATATTAACTACGTCATAGAGACCTACCAAATGTTTAAGACCGCATTTACAGAAGTTTCTAAGAATGGTGTGGTGGTATTCAATTAAAATGATTACATTTGTAACATAATGAAAAAACATACTATGGATTATAAAGACATTAAAGGGTTTGGTACGTTCGCAAAAGACCAAGGGATTTCATCAATGAATCTTCACTACGCGAACAAACAATTAGAGAGTTCTATGACTCCATATATTTTGGAGGAACGAACAATGAACGTAACTCAAATGGACGTGTTCTCAAGATTAATGATGGACCGAATCTTATGGGTCGCAGGACCTGTTAATGATTATATGGCGTCAATTGTACAGGCACAACTATTATTTTTGGATAATTTTGACGAGTCGGACATATCGATGTATATCGATTCACCGGGTGGTTCGGTTAAGGCTGGGTTATCGATGGTTGACGTAATGGACTATGTGAGGTCCGATATTGCGACTGTGAATGCTGGAATGGCGGCGTCTATGGGTTCGATACTATTGGGTGCTGGAACTAAAGGTAAACGAAGTTCACTAAGATTTTCACAGACAATGTTACACCAGTCATCGGGAGGTGCCGTGGGAAACATACAGGACGCAGAAATCTCTATGATTGAATGGAGAAAGGTAAATGAACAATTATTTGAGTTGTTAGGTGAGTATTGTGGTAAAGACCCTGAAACGGTTAAGAACGACGCATCGAGAGATTTTTGGTTAAGTGCTGCGGAAGCTAAGGAGTATGGTATCATTGACGAAGTAATTCGAAAAAGAACTTAAGATTTAAAAGAAAACAAAAACCCCACTTCGGTGGGGTTTTTTTATTTAGGGAGAAAAAAAAAGAGACATTACGTCTCTTTAGTTTTTTATATAGGTTGAGTGTTAATATAATTTATCTCTAAAATGTACTGATTCATTACTATCTAAGAATGTCTCGGCGTTCATCATTTTTCTTCTTTCGTTTTCCAAAATACCCATAGCTATTTTCTTATCGTATTCGATATCGTCAGTCGCAGGTATCAAAGCGTCGTAATAGATTACTCCGATGAATCTTCGTCTACTACCTTCGGTGTAGTCAAATAATTCGTCGATGTCGGTCTCATCTAATGGTATTTGACCTAACTCATCTTCTTTAAAGTGACCTGAAACGGATAGTGGATTAGGTTCTTCGATTTCGTCGTACTCTAATTCGTCAGACGATTCAATACCTTCAATAGGTATTTCATTCTCCTCTTGTTCGGTAGTTAATCCTACCTTTGACATGGATTCGATTACGTTTTTAAACTGAGATTCAGTTAGTTTAATATTTTTCTTCATTGGTGATGAGTTTTGTATAATATAAATATAAGGTTTATGTAATAAATTTAACTTTATTAGGTTAATAATAGAAAATAACAACTACAAAGTAAAAAAATATTGTATATTAGCGCTAGTTATAAAACACATATATAGATGGAGAAAAGAAATAAGGCATACGTATTGTTTATTTACGGGGTTTGGACTCACGAAGAAGAAATGGTGAGGACAATCAGGGATATTTTAATGCCTGTTGTTGAGAGTGGGTTCCTTAAATTTGTTCACGGTCCAGGTTCTGGTGTCGTAACATTTAAATCGTTAGAAACTTTTGAGGATATTGACGACTACTTAAAAAGTCAGTTCCCGTCGTTTATAAGTAATTATATTTTTATGCCTAAACCTAGGAAGGTGGGACATAATTTTAAGGATGGGTTAGACGAACACCTATTTGATGTGAATCAGGATAGTACTGAAATAATCAATCGCCAAAATGAAATTGACATGAGGGAAGATATTCATGATGTTGGGGGTTTCGAGGATATAAGTGACTTTCTAAACAATAATGAATTATTCCCAGACCTTACCGACATTTTAGGTCAGATTGATGGGATGTTTGAGTCATTCGTGTCGAATGTAAAGAACATTACGATTAGTAAGGATTTAGATTTAGATGAAATTTTAGATAAAATCACGGAAAAAGGAGTATCTTCGTTGACTGAAGAGGAAAAAGAATATTTAAACAATCAAAATAAGTAAATAATAAGAGAATTTATGGGAAAGTATAATTCACACATCAATCAAGACGAAATTTCACACTACTTAAAAGAATTAAGAAAAATACCGGTAATAACGGTAGAACGTGAAAGAGAGTTAGCGAAAATAATGTTAAGTGGTGATGTAACACAACAACAAACAGAAAGGGTTCAAAAAGAATTATTAGAGGGTAATTTACGTTTTGTGATTACCGTAGCTAAGGACTATCAAGGTCAGGGTATTGATATGTCAGATTTAATATCTGAAGGTAACTTAGGTCTGATGAAGGCGATTAAAAACTTTGACTGGTCTAAAGGGTTTAGGTTTATTTCATATGCCGTTTGGTGGGTTAGACAATCGATACTACAATGTTTAAATGAAAATGCTAGAACTATTCGACTACCGGTTAATGTGGTACAGGAGGTTCAGAGAGCGAAAAAACAGGATAAACAAATTGAGGATGTGAATCCTAAGTTAAGTAATTTGGCTCACGCAGTCACGTTCGATAATCATATTAACGATGAAGGGGATACGATGTTTGACTTACTACAGGACCCAGACGCCATCATGCCCGATGCTAAGTTAGATGGGGATAATATGGTGAAGGAACAATTAATCAAAATTATGGAAGTGTTGGATAAACGTGAGAACGCCATTGTGAGGGATTACTTTGGGATTGCGGGTACCCCTAGAACATTGGAAGATATCGGAGGTGACTTCGGACTTACAAAAGAAAGGGTTAGACAAATAAAGGAAAAGGCATTACGTAAACTACGTAATGAATCTGATGTGATATTTGATTACTTATAAAGATTTGACTATTTATGGTAGTATTAGTATTATTAATAATTAAGACATTACTATGAGTGAATTTATAAAAGAAGTAAGGAAAAGGGTTTTCCCTACGATTATTGCGATATCCGCATTATCAGTTAGTATTTCAGCGGCCTTTTATTCGGTGACGGGTTTAAGTAAATTATTTGCGGGGGCGTCCTTTGAGGTGATGATAATGGCGGGGTCGTTAGAGTTCGCTAAATTAGTCATCGCGTCACTACTGTATCAATATTGGGGTCAGTTAAATAGAGTATTGAGGGTGTATCTCTCAATCGCTACCCTAATTTTAATCATTATTACCTCTGCCGGTATATATGGTTTCTTATCTGCTGCGTACCAAGAAACCGCAACTAAGTCGGGTATTGTGGATAGTAAGATTGAGGTGTATAACTTAAAAAAGGGTAGATATTTAGAGGATAGGACTTACTATCTAAGTGAGAAAAAAACGTTAGATGAGGGTATAAATTCCCTAAGAGATGGGTTGGCGAATAATACTATCCAATATAAGGACAAGGAGACTGGTCAGATTATAACAACAACTTCATCTTCAACAAGAAGAGCACTACAAAGAGAATTAGAATCCGCTTTAAAACAAAGAACAGAGGTTTCCAAAAAAATAGAAATCGCTACGGACTCGATTAATAGTATTGCGATTAAAGTATTGGACGTTTCCTCGTCGTCAGAGATAGAGGGGGAGTTAGGACCACTTAAATATTTAAGTGAGTTAACAGGTTCTGATATGAACAGTATCATTAATGTACTATTACTGGTAATTATATTTGTATTTGACCCATTGGCGATTGCGTTAGTAGTCGCGGCTAATTTCGCATTTGATAGGGTAAATGAGGGGAGTGACGATGACGAAGGACCAAAACCATTACGTTTAAGTAAAGACCAACTGAATAAGTTGGAGAATACCTTAAATAAGAAGGTGATGGTCTCAAATGAAGAGGTGGTGTCAGAGCCGGATTCGGAGCAGGAGGTATTTGTTAATGAAGAGGAAATAGAGGATGAGTCGAATTACGATGAAGAATTTTTCGAGTGGGACGATAAAGTAAAGGAAATTGAAGTGGACTTTGAAGAGTTTGAGGTTGTTAAAACGGATTTAACGGAGAGAGACCAACTAATTTTCGCGAAGGGTTTAATAGACGATGAAGACCCGACTATTATACCATTTACTGAGGAAGAGGAGATGAGACTATGGAATACTACATTAAACGATGGATTGGACGATGAGGACCATGTACTTGATATGGTAATGAATGATATGGTTAAGGATATGACTGAGGATGACATTAAAGAGATAATCGAGGAGAACTCTCGTAAAGAGGTAACCCCACCTAAAAAATTAAATACGATATCACCGTATTTAAGGGTTGGGAATAAGATAATACCAAGAAATGTAAGATATAGGGATGGAGAGTAGATATTTTCATATTAGAAGAAAACAAAATAAGAGTCAGATAATTCTTTCACATACTTCGAGGAGTATTGGGAATTATTTAATGACACTTAAATATCGTTTTGGGGGTAAATATGAGAAAATACCACATTTTATAGTTAAAAAAAATGGGGATTACGAACAACTTTTTGAAACGAAATATAGTTCTAATTACGTTGGAATTAAGAGAGTGGACAATAAGTCGATAATTATTTGTTTGGAAAATAACGGATGGTTAAAGAAACATCACCTCTCAGGTAAGTTTATGAACTGGATTGGTGATATTTATTTTAACAAGCCCTTTGAGAAAAAGTGGCGAGGGTACGGTTTTTGGGATTCCTATAGTGAGGGGCAATATATTACCGTATCGAAATTAATAAATGAAATAACGAAGGAGTTCGAGATACCGTTAGATTTCGTTGGTCATAATACCAAGGTAACGGGGGTTGAGAACTTCAAAGGAATAACTTCTAAGTCAAATTATACGGACCTACACACTGATGTATCACCGGCGTTTGATTTTGAAAAATTAAAGAAATTAACAAATGAAACAAGTAATTAACGAGTACGACCAAATTAAAGAATTATTAAAACGTTCTAGAGCGTTGACTGAGCAAGTTGAGGTTAGACAAGATACCAACACAACACCTGAAGAGGGTGAAGACGTTAAACCTGACGAAAAAAGGAGGGAATTCAATGTTTCTGGGGGTAAGATTGTGGTTCATGGGTATACTGAATCGGATTTAGACATAACTGACGAGGAAAAACAAAACTTCCAAGAAACTATGGATGAATTTGTTGACCAGGTTTCAGATTTGGTCGATTATAATGCATTACATCTTTATACTGATAATATTGAGTGGTCAGGTAAGTTAGTTAAGTTTGATTTAGAGTTTTTCTATACTTTAGGTGAAAATAACGGAGTTTATTTAAACGGTCAAATGACTAAAGTTGACGATGAGTTTATAGGGATGATTCAAAAACTAAGGTCTTACTATAAAATATTTTCTAGTAAGTGGGCTAAATTAGTTGCGAATAGAAAAACAACTGAAACTGAAAATGATGATGATATTTCTTAAGATATTTAATGTGTTCTCAGGGATATTTGAGATGATAAAGAAAAACCCAAAGTTCTTCTTAGGGTTGGTAGTTGCGGCATTTATCGTAATTTTCTTCAGACAATGTGAGGCAAACAAACAACTTAAACAGGACATTAAAGTGATGAATGTCATACGAGAAAACGAGTCGAATAGAACGGTTAATAATTTAAAGGCGTTGAAGGATAGTGTGGTATTTCATAAAGAGACCTCGACATACCTAAAGGATATTGTTAGGGCGAAAGATAATGAGACTATATTACTTACTAATCGACTCGAAACGGCAAATAATAAATTAATTAAGATTGCTAAAGAGATTGACGATAAATCGGAAGTATCTAATGTTTTTGTGGTTGATTTACAATCCGACACCTTTACAAATGATGTCCTGACTAATGTGGGTAGAGATAGTATTGGAAATTACTCTATCGGTATTAAAGATAGTACTTCGGTGTTTAGTGTTGAGACCAAAACATGGTTTAACTTCAAACCGGAAGGGAATGTGTTGAAACTATTTTTGGTGGACAAATACGGGTCGGATAAAAGCTCTGAATTAAAACATAGGTTTAATTTTACTTTAAATATCGGACAAGTTGAATTGGAGAATGGGAGAACTAGGATACTAATAAATCCTGTGGATATCGACGGTAATGAGATACCAACGTCGATACTAAACATCCCATATGCGGATGGGGTTAACTTTATTGATGTCGAACCAAAGATAATACCTTTACCGGAGCCGATAAGAAAAAGGACGGGGTTTGGTGTGGTTATTGGACCAACTGTGGGGTTCGGATATGGTAATGGGGTATTTAATCCAACAATTGGTATTGGAATAACGATAGGTTATCGAATCTTTTGATATTTATAGAAAATGGCACTAACAAAGACAGACACAGATAAGATAGAGAGAATTGTTCGTAAGGAGATTAAAGCCTTTATGGACGGTACTAAAGCGAAGAATATCGTTATTAAGACGGTAGAAGAGGAACTTTCAAAAAAGGGAGTTGTTAATAAACAGGAGGTTGTGGATATCTCTTCAAAGGCATTGGTCGAATTATTTAGACAATTATGGATGAGAAGAAGTTTCTGGGAACAACCAGTGAAAAATATTAGACCGTAATGAGTTTAACGAATGATATAAAATCCGCGACAGTTAAGAATATGTCGGGGGTTAATCACATTGAGAAATCAAAGGACACTAGCTCACTATTAAAAATGGTTGAGGGTAGTAAGAAATACGGGAAGTCGGATGTTATTTCAGCGTTGGAAGAGGCGTGTAATATTGAAGGGGACATAGACGAAATAAGTTTAAACCCATTTTCTTCTCCTAAGGGTAGAATTAAAAGTATTACTAAAAAGTTTATTTCATTAATATTAAAGGAGATACCGAAACTTAGGGTTAAACAATTACCTGAGATATTAACATTGTTAAATAATGTTAAAAGTGAGTTAGAGTCTAAAATTAGTTCATTTAAACCTGAACGATTTAACGACCAAGTGGATATGTTAGACAACGCCAAAAAGACCTTAGAAGAGATGACAGGAGCGTCATCAGGAGGTTCTTTCGTAGGTACGTTATTCTCAACACCACTTAAGAGAGGTTCGGTGGTTAAATCACCGATGACCAACAAAAAGAAGTATAATGTATCCGAAGAGTTAGAGGAGGAAAAAGGTTTTTCAAATCAATTGTCAACGGAAGAAAACCCTGAAGGGGAGACGGAAGGGTTAACACCGGAAACGTTGAATAGAATTTTAATGAAGATTGCGAAACGTGAGAATGACGTATTTGAAGGGTCAGATGGGGATGTCAAAAAGATAGACACAACTGAAGCTACGATGTCAGGGAGTTCAGGTTCGTATGAGACACCATCGTTTTGGGCGAAGAATGATAAGAATCATAGAGGGGCATCTAAACCACAATTTGAGGGGGGTAAATTCGTTAAGATTAAAGATAAGTGTAAGAAATTTCCTTATTGTGACCAAGGGGATATTAAATCGTTAGAATTGTATGAAAACGGTAAGTATAATACAATGGCGGATAAGGTGGCTAAAGACATGGGGGAGGACCCAATCAAGGTAAAGTCTATAGTTTTAAACGACTTAGAGGAATCACTTTTTAGAGAAAGAATTAAACAAGTAAACCAACAGAGAATAGAAGACTCTGAAAATAATAACATAAAGACAGATAAATAACACATTCGTGATATTTATTGATTAAAGACCATTAAAGATGAAACTAAATAAATTCAATACAGAACTTGGAAAAATAATTGAGAACGTCGTTAAAGAAGAGATTCTTAAGACACTTAATATTAACGAATCAGATACGTTGTTGTGTGATACGTGTGGACTAAACGAAACAGAATGTAAATGTGGGGTTAATGAATCAGAGACTGACGTTGAGGAAGGTAATGCTTTTACAGATTCTAGAGCGAAAGCGATTAAGGATGGTGAGGACGAGTTTGAAATAGACGGAAAAAAATACCCTGTCACTGGGAAGAAAGAAAAGGTTGAGGAAACTGTATCGAAAAAGAAAGTGGTTAGAGTTACTGAATCTGAATTAATAGATTTAATTGAAAAGTTAGTTTCAGAACAAAACGTACCGGGATTAGATGAGTATACTAAGGCACATAAAGAGTCAGGAAAACATAATAAGGATAATGATACTTTAGTTGCTAAAAAGATGAAAGATTATACTGACATCGACGGTAATAAAGATTTAGACTTTCCAAATGCTAATGGTGGTGAGGTAAAAGCTGAGAGAGTAGAGGAAGATGAAGAAATTGAATTTATAGAAGATATGAAAGGTGGAATGCAAGCGTTAGAGTACGACAGAACTCCTGAAAATTTCGAAGAGAAAACAGAACAACAACTTAAAGGTCACTCAACACAAGGAAACGCTCAGGTCGATGAAGACGGAGAAGCGTTAGGAAATGTGGTACCGAGTGAAACAGGGGAAAAAGTAAACGATACTCGTAAGAGACAAGGTTTAGCGAAAGAAAAGAAAAAAGGGTACAACACCTTCACGCAGAAAGTTGAGACGGTTACTGAGTCGAAGTTAAACGACAAAGTTATCTCTGATATGGATAAGATGAGACATCTTGTTGGTTATACGAAAAAGACCCAATAAGACTTGAAACCTAAGATAAGTTTTGATATATTTTCTTATGGAAAAGAATCAAAACTTTTTAGTTTCAGAGTTTTATCAATACCTGACTCAAGAGATGAATGAAAATCAGATAGAGGTATGGTTAAAGGCAAATAATATAATACCCGAATATTCGGATTTATTTTATGACTTCGTGTTGTCTTTATATTCCTTAGTATCAATTACATATTTAGGTGATGATGTCGTGTTTACCGAAGAGGAACAACAAGGACATTTCAACTGGTGCTTTAATAAAGTCATCGAAGATTTCGAAAAAGAAAATATCGGGTTCTCACCTAAGGGTCAGCACTACGATTATTTTTGGTCGTTCTTTGACGACGCATTCTATTATGAGGAGACTAGAGAGTCTGTCGACAATATAGAGATATTTTTCAAGAACTTATTTAATTTAAAAGGTAAGAAAACTAAGAGTGAATTGGATATGTATACGGATTTATATAAAATCTTAGAAAACGCTTTAAAGTCTTGACATAAGATTTAAAGTTATTTACATTTACAGTATTAAAATCAACAATTAATTCGAATATGGATACATTAGCAAAAATAAAAGAACTTACTGAATCGCTTTCAGTGGACACTCAAAAAGCAATTGATAAAGGAAATAAAAGTGCTGCTACAAGGGCTAGGAAAACTGCTCAAGATATTAAGGTACTATTACAGGATATTAGGAAAGAAGTGTTAGAAGCAACAAAAAAATAATATGGAAACTCAGATTAAATTATTCGTTTTATGTCTTTCAGTATTCTTTAATTTGGATATAGTATTAAGATTGGTTAGGGGTTTTTTAAGTACCCCACCAAGACCATTCAAGTTGGAATGGAAGGAGAGACTAATTTGGGGACTAACATTATCATACATAATAACATACATACTAATATGACACTATACGATAACATACAACTAATGGAACCATTTTTCCATTCGATAAGAAAACACCAATCATTCATAATCATTGACATCAAATTACCTGAATCGTGGACGTATAAGTCTGACGTTGTTGGGGTAAAGGAAACTATCGGAGTGAAAGATAATGGAATCAAGGGAGGTAAAAGATTTCTATCGTTTTTTTCAAAACAGACTGATAGTGATATCGACTTATCGGTAACTACCATATTAAGTGTTGTTAATGGTAATCAGGAGAGAGAGGATAAAGAGAGACTTCTACAAGAAAAGATAATCGAACTTAAGAGAAGATTTGAAACTAACGACTTAGATTCGTTAAAAGGACTACATTTCGAAGTTTCAAAAGAAACGGAAGTGAGTGGAATGGAAGAAGAAATGACGGACACTAAAGAAACTAAAGATGAGTCAGATAGATTGGTTGGAGAGCGAAATTAATAAGGACATAGCGGGAATCCAAAAACACAAAAATAAACTTATTGATACGATTATTTCGGTAGATAAGAAAAAGGTATCAAACACTATCCTGGAAAGGGAGACTAAAAAGGAAAGTTTATTATGGAGGTTAAAAAAGGTGTTGGGGATGTGATGAACCAATTGGCGATGATATCTGACCTATTAGGGAATGTTAATTTAACCACGGAGAGTGTTAGTGTTGATATTGTTTTGGGTTCGGAAGACTTTGACGAGTTACATGAAAAGGTGGTTCAAAGACGAGGGTTTTTACTACTACCTAAGAAAACATTTAATATGGTTGTGTCGGGCATCAAGTTCACATTCAAACGGAACTAATAGGAGTAGTGACGATATAAGGATTCTTTCGGGAATCCATTTTTTTGCAGTAAAACGTATAAATCTTTTCTTTGTGCGGTCGAAATATCCTGTACAAACATAACGTTACCCAATCCGATTTCTATGGATTTTTTATTAAGTATATGGAATAGTCGATTACAATCTTCGAGGTTCTTAAGACCAAAACCCTTAACTTCATCGTCGACCTGTATGAATATCTTACTATTAAGGGTGAAGACCTGTTTAAATACGTTACCCCTCTTTATTTTATCGAATAAAATCTCCGCATAAATAAAATCATCATTTTGGTGGTCCCATATCTTTTCATCTATCTGATACGGGTCGATTTCTAAAAAGAAAAATTCTCCTGAGGTGAATTCCACTTTTTTAGTTCTACCCATTTCATCTTTAGTAAATAACTCCGGTGTTTGAGTGTTAACGGTAGTGACTAATGCGATTTCATACTTCACTTTCACTTTATTTCGATGGACCTGAGGAAAAAGGACTTTTTCTTTTGAAATAATTTCATTATATTTCTTTTGGGTGTTCTTCAGATTATTAGATTTGAAGAGAACCCTACGTTTTTTCCGATTGGAAAATAGAACTATAACATATTTTTTATTATTACCCATATGAATAATTATTACGAAACTTTAGGGATAAGTAAAGACGCGACTCAGGATGACGTGAAGAAGGCTTACCGAAAAATGTCAAAAAAATATCATCCAGACGTGAATGGAGGTGATGACGTAATGTTTAAAAAACTTAACGACGCGTATAGTGTTTTGGGTGATACTAATAAGAGACGAGAACACGATACTCCGGCACACTCATTTAGTGGTGGGGCTTTCCATGATGACTTCTTTAATTCATTTTTCAACCAAAGAAGACAGAGAGCTACGATGAGAGGTTCGGACATTAAACTTGACTTATCTATAACCGTCGAGGAGTCGTTACTAGGATTGGAAAAGGAGATTAAATATTATCGTATGACTCAGAATTTTAATGAGGAGTTAAGAACGGTTAAAATTAAGGTACCGGTAAATGCCGATGATGGTAATATGTTTAGAGTTAGGGGTGGTGGAAACTTAGGGGATAAAATGCCTGGTGACCTCATAGTGATAGTTAATATTATTTCTGACGGAATATATGAGAGAGAAGGTAATAACCTCATATATCACGTAACGATGAACCCTATCGACGTATTATTAGGTAAGGAAATACTTATAGACTTATTCACGAGTAAAATTAAAGTTAATACTCCAGCATGTTTAAAGGTACAATTCCCAATGAGGGTTAGAGGTAAGGGTATTCAGACTATGTATGGTAGGGGTGACCTATTCTTAAAGTTTAAGGTATCAACACCAAACGCTTTAACCGATACCGAGATAAGGTTATTGGAAGAATTAAAAAAGGGAGATAACTTTAAGGGTTAGACTTATAATACCATATAATGTAAGTCCGACTATCACCACGGTAACAATCTTAACGGGTATGTCTAATTTAGATACTTCACCATCAATGAAATCAATTTGTTGTTTCTTTTTACATTTACTACAAGCCATTAGTTTTTTTTATAAGTATAACATGGTTTTGGGTTTTAATAAAGTAAATTATTAAAGATTTATTGATATATGATTTGCCTTTTACGTTTTAATTAACTACATTTGTATAGAATAAAATTTAAAATCAGAAATATGTTTAGCTATATAGGAGGTAAGAGTAAGATAGGTAAGTGGATACGAGAATTCATCCCGACAGAAATTAAGACGTATGTGGAACCATTTAGTGGTGCGTTTTGGGTGTATTATAATATGGACCTAGAAAAGTATACGAAATTGGAGAGAGTAGTGTACAACGACTTTAATAAAGTAAATGCGAATCTTTTCGCGTGTGTAAAACAATATAAGGAGTTTTTCGAATACATTAAAGATATTCCAGCGCAGGAAAGAGAAAGGTTTGTGGAATATCAGAAAGGCGCGTTTACGGACTTTGATTTCGACCCTGAGAATCCGAACTTCCAAAGGGGTTTGGAATATATTTACGTGGTAACTCAAGTCTTTAGTGGTATTAGACCAGAAACCTCTAACTTTGTTGACCTAAAGGGTAAGTACAACTCTAAGTTCAATGCGTTTAGAAACAAATTGAATAACCCGAAGTTTTTTAATCACTTCGATAAGATTACTCACGTGAGGAATATGGATTTTGAGGAGATAGTTAAGGAGTTCGATGATGTGGATACATACTACTACTTAGACCCACCGTATTGGAAAACTGAGAATTACTACTCCAACCAAGATTTTGATAGAGCGGACCACGATAGGTTAGCGAATACCTTACAAAACATTAAAGGACTATTTAGTTTATCTTATTATCACTTCGAGGAGTTGGAGGATTTATATCCGAGAGATACCTTTGTGTGGACATCTAAGGACTATGCTAAATCGGCAGGTGCAGTTGCAGGTAAGAAACAAAATAAGGCTAGTGAATTATTAATTATGAATTACGGGGTTAATGAATATAAGGGTCAGGATTATGTTGGTAATTCAGAGGAAAGAATATAGACTTAATATTCCCATTAATTAACTTTAAGTGGAATATTTCACTTAAATAATATATTTATAGTTATAAATTAATTTGATATGAAATTTCAGAAACTTTTAAGGGATATAATTTTAGAGGACGCTCGTTTAGAGCACTTACTAAAAACACACGCTCACAAAGATATTGTTAAGATAAATAAGGAGACGGGTAAGAAGAAAGTTAAGAGGGCACCTCTCAGCAATACGCAAATGATGATAATCGTTGCGAATGACCCGACGTCTAGAATTGACGGAATTGAGTCGACTCAAACGTATGGTGATATTGAGTTAGGTAAATTAACCCCCGATATGGTTAAAAAGACTGGTGAGTACTCACAATGGTTAATTAAACAATATAAGGGATTAGTTCAATCAGTTAAGACTCCATATGGTGAGGATGGTTATGATGATGAATTAAGTGAGAACCAAAGACTATTCTTTGAAGATTTATATAAGACTAAAGAGGACTTAATTAAGTTCCATAGATTTAAAAACACTGATAAGGTTGAAGAGGCTGATATTAATAAATATAGTTTAAGTAGTTTGGAAACGGTTACGGGTCCACTATCTTTAGAGATGGCAACTACAACAAAAGAAGAGAGAACTTCTTCATTATTACATCCGGCGGCGGAGTTCGTATATGAGGATTCTAAGTGGTTTGTTGCTAAGATGAGTGAAAACTCACCATTAGGTAAAGAAGCTGCAATTTATTATGGTGGGTCAAATAAGCGACCGTCAGAGAATGAAACGTCATGGTGTACGTCAGCTCCTGGTATGGACTATTATTTCACATACCTAAAACAAGGGCCGTACTATGTCATTATAGATAAGACAGATAGTGATAAGGGTACCTTCTCAGGATTACCGGCACGCCGATACCAATTCCATTTTGAGTCTAATCAATTTATGGACGCGAGTGATAAGCAAATAGATTTTGTTAAGTTCTTCCAAGACAATCCAGAATTAAAAGAGGCGTTTAGGGATGTAATTAAGGGACATTTCTCGGGAACCAAGAAAGGGGCCAGTACAATGACAACGACAGAAGTAGTTATTAACTATCCGTCTGATGGGATTTCTAAGTTAATTGCATTATATGGATTTGAAGACTTCTTCGATTCATTACCGAGTACGGTAACTAATTTTGAAATTGAATATAAATCAGGTGGTTATGGAAATAACAGTACAACGAATCCAAACATTGAAATACCTAAGTCGATTACGAGACTTACAAATTTAGGTCAATTATTCTTATCGGGAACTATTAAATCTTTACCTGAGAATATCGGAGACTTAAAGAACTTAACAGTATTGGCAGTCCCTGATAATGATGAGTTAACCGTTTTACCTGACTCAATAGCTAATTTGATTGACGGGGAGTTGAAGATATTATTATTAACTAATTCGGGGATTGACGTTAATAAGTTATCACCTAAAATAGTTGAAGCATTGAAGAGGACTAAGAGTCGACCTGTTACGGAACAATTTATGATTATGCCAGAACCTGATTGGTATCACGAATACAAGGCAGAGTAATGAGTGCGGATACTCAAATTTACATACAAAATCTCACAAAATATTTAAACACCTCAGAGGTTGCTAGGGAATTATTCCTTAGCGACATTATTGGGGTAAATGACTTCATTAATGAGGTTACCATATTAGCGATGAAAAATGTTGAGGATGGTAACCCACCACAACTCACTCAGAGTCAATATGAAGACATTAGAAAACGACTTTCACCTAAGTCGGAGGTACCTATGTTTATCATAGACGGATTTCCTCCATTATTCTTAAATTAACCCTTTTTTTTGTCCATATTTTTTTTATCTTTGTATAAAACTAAATCATGGAACAATCACTACTATTATTAACTGTCGCTACTCACGAGACTGATGAGTTATCTAGATTCATAGAGTCTGCTAAATTTTATGGTTACGACTATCGAATTTTAGGTTTAGGGAAAGAATGGAGTGGGGGTGAATCGGTTAATGGTCGTTTAGTTTTCCCTGGTGGTGGGATGAAGGTGAATCTACTAAAGGAGTTTCTAAGTACTCACGAAAATAAGGGTGACGTAATTTTATTTACTGACTCATATGACGTAGTATTTAGTGGTGGACCTGAAGGGGTTATGAAGACGTGGGATGATAGGGGATTATTATTCACTGCGGAGAAGACCTGCTGGCCCGACACCAACCTAATGTCAAGGTACCCAAAAACGATATACGATTATAAGTACTTGAACAGTGGTGGGTTCATAGGTAAGGTGTCTGACTTAGAGACCTTGATTGAGTCCCCATGTAAAGATGAGGACGACGACCAACTTTATTATACGTTAAAATTTTTAAACGGGGAGGGAATCACTTTAGATACTAAATTAGAAATATTCCAAACCCTTAATGAATCTACGAAAGATGTAAACATTAAAGACGGTCGGATTTATAATAACATTACGAATACACTCCCGACAGTCATCCATGCGAATGGTGGGGTAGGTCCTAGACAATTTTTAAATAACATTTATAACGATATGAATAAGTTCGATAGTCAAACGATAACATTAAAGGGTGACGAAAAGGTGATGGTCCAAATTATATTCGACACTGAACATACGAACCCGTCAGTAATATTACATAGTATTGAGTACCTAACGTATGATAAAGGACAGATTGACTTAGTGATACTTAATAATCGAAAAAGAAATCATTGGGAGATTGAGAATATGATTAAGAGGTTCGAGAAGGAATATAATAGTATCGAGTATGTTTACGAGGAATTTACATCGACATTTGATTTACGTGATACGGCATCACTAATCGCTCGACTCTCAGAGGTTGATTATGTAATGCAGGTTGACGGTAACTATAAGATAGATAATCACGACACAATCCAAATTTTAATGAAGGAGGGTAAGGAGATTATTTCACCTATTTTAAATGAGGAGCAGACACTTAATTCTAATTTTTGGTGTGAGGTAGATGATGACGGATACTTCGCGGAACACGATAATTACTTTAGGTATCGAAATTATGATGAGGTTGGAGTATTTAACGTTCCATTCATAAAGGGGGTTATCATGTTTAAACGAATCGTTTTTGATGAGAAATTTATGATTGATTTATATCGTAACAATGAGGAGGATATGTACGGGGATGATTATTACGTTATTTTCTGTAATGTACTAAGAACTAACAATCGGTTCATGTTTCTCACAAATAAAAGATATTTTGGAAAGTATCTCCAATAAAGTTTGTTCTACAAAGAAAATTATGACTATATTTGTAGAACAAAACAGATAAAGAAACTATATGAAAGATTTACTTAAATACCACAGAGCAATTCCTCTTACTGAAAATGAAATTCGTGAGAAAGCCCCTTCAGTTTATGCTGAGGCGGCGTCAGGTCACGTATCTGACAAATATACATTTATCCCGACAACACAAGTTATAAAAGATATGGAAGGGTTAGGTTGGAAAGTTTATTCGGCGGAACAACGAACTGCTAGGACTAAACTACGTAACACCTTCACTAAACACTTAGTTCGTTTTCGTAATGATAGTTTAGATACGGTACAGGGATGTTTACCTGAGATTACTCTGACTAATTCACACGATGGTCGTAATGCGTTCCAGTTCTATGTTGGTTTATACCGACCTGAAGGTCAGACGTCTTTTGTTATTACACATAAGACTATCGATAACTTACGTATTAAACACCAATGGTATACTCTATCAGAGGTAAGAGAGGTAACTAAAAAAGTGACAAATCACTTACCAATTTTAGTGGAGCAAGTTAACATTATGGCGTCAACGATAATCAGTACGTCAGAACAACGTAATTATGTTATGAAGGCGATGTTTACTCGTTGGGGAAAAGATTATCCGAATATTTTATCACAGGTTTTGGTACACCCACTAAGAGGTGAAGAAGTGACCCTATGGAAAGCGTTTAATAATATACAGAATAAGATATTAGTTGGTGGAACCACTTATGAGTTACCATCAAAAAGGAAGCAGACGGTGAGAGAAATCACTAACGTGGACTTAAAAATTAAGATTAACGAAGAACTATGGGGTGTGACTCAGGAATACGTTAAACAAAGGTTAGTGATAACTATTTAAGATTTAGGGAGTTTAATACTCCCTTTTTTTATATGTTATTTTTACGTATCATTAACACATAAAAGAGATAGATGAAGAAATTATTATTTAAAGAGACCTCGGAAGAGTATGGGGTCCTTCTACATAACAACACTAACGAGTTGGATAGACCCGGTGGGTCTCACGTTAGGACGCATAACGTTTCTAGATTAGATAGGAAGGATAAATCTAAAGCTTACTTTTTCGGTATTGATAAATCATTTGACGATAAAAATGTTTACTTAGAGAACTACGGTAATAAGTTGGCGGAAGTTTCGTGCTTACGTAAAACAGTAGTAGTGGAGAGAGAGGGTGATAAGGTAAGGATTGCATTATACCAACACAAGAAATTTAGGAAGGTGGGTAAGACCTTCTTCTCGACAACATTTAATAGGTTGTACCTCACATATAATTTAAAAACTAATAATTTCTATATTACCGATATGATTAAATCTCGAGGTCAACGTATGTGGAAAAGAGTTAGGTGTAATAACTTTATTGGTCTTGGTCGGGTTAGTGATATGGTCACGGACCTAAAAGTGAATGGGGTTAATGACGATAGTATTTTCAAATGTTTTTTAAGGGAATTATCTGAAGAGTTTAACTATACTTATCCATTCTCGACGGTATTCATTGAGATATTCATTAAACGGAACGGATTTAAGGGACCCAATAATATGATTCCGATAGTTAGGGATTGTTATCCGGGTAAGAAGCTAATAAAAAAACATAACGGTAAGGTTGTCAGTGCGATATTAACTAAATTGAATCTAAATAGTAAGTACTTTAATAGCGTTTTTAATGATGAATTTCCTGATATTGGGATAATTGTGGATTATATGCAGATGTTGGGTCCGAAATATACTAGAACCATTGATAAGAAATTCTTTAAATTAGAGAAGTCACCTTATCGGACGTATGATAATTTATCTTCGTGGGATAGTAGGGAGGTAAATAGTGATTTTGAGATATTGACCGACTACGACAGAAAAAACATTGTAAAGTTAATTAATAACTTTACGGGACTTAATGGTCCATCACATAGTAATATGAATCGAAACTTTCAAAGGAACATAACCGGTATGATTAAGGACCATATTAATATTATGACAATAATAAAACCTTTTGAGCCTGAGTTGAAGTTTACCAATATGAGTTTTGATGAGTTCATTGAGGAACATAGTAGATGTAGTGAAAGGTTATCCCTGTATAAGAATTCGGAGGAGATTTATTACCTATATGACGAGAAAATGGTTGAAAGGGTAAATAGTGAATTCAAAGGAGCGGAGTTTAAGTTATTGACTAACGACTTGGAATATATCGAAGAGTCTACATACCAATCGAACTGTATAAGAACATACGTAGATAAGTTTAAGTCGGTAATAATCTCATTAAGAAAAGATAAGGAGAGGGTAACAATGGAATTCAACCGATTAGGGGAGTGTATCCAAAAGAGGTCAAGATTTAATGATATCGTACCGGAACACCTATATGAATATACAGAACACATTGAAAGTATTATGAGAGCGGTGGTGAAGGATGGTCTTTTAAAGGATACCGGTGTTAAGGTATATAATAGAGTGACAAAAACATACACCACGCTTAGTGGGGATGAAATGAAGACGTTTAATAGGTCTAATAATGGGTATAATGACTTCGTTGATTACTTAGACGTTGAATATGATAACGTACAAATAGATATACCTATACGATGAGAATAAGCGGTTTAATAATTAAGGTGGTTTCTATGTTTATCATAACCTTAATGGTTATCAGTATGGTACCACAGGAAAATGTGGTTATTGATATGGGAATATATCAGGTAATATACTCTGAAAAGTTTCAACAACCATTAAGGGTAGATTATGAGGTTTTATGTTATGAGAAAGTTTATAGTCGTAAGGGAATGGATTTCAGAGGGTACGTAGGGGTTAATACCTCAGACAATAGTGACTATCGTAAAAACGTATGGGATAAAGGACACATAGCACCTGCAGCGGACTTTAATTGTGATAGGGATAATTTACGAACAACATTTAGTTATTTGAACTGTGCATTACAACATGAGGGACTGAATAGGGGCCCGTGGAAAGACCTAGAAAGGTATGAGAGAACTTTACTAAAGAGGTACGGTAAAGTTATGGTTACGGTGATTATTCATTTTGATAATGATACCACACTACCGACGGGAGCTAAAATCCCATCATCATTCACTAAAATGATAATGGTCAAAGGGGATACGATAACTTATTTATTCCCAAACAAGGACCTAAGGGGTACTAAGATGGGGTTTTACAAAGTAAAAACGGAATAACGAATAAGAATATTTACATATCTAATAATGTTAGGTATAATTAGGTAAAATAATAATATAATGGAAAAAGTTAGTTACACACAATTCAAAGAATTACAAGGGGGTAATAATAGGGTATTTGTTGATTTTTATGCTGATTGGTGCGGACCATGTAAAATGATGTCACCAGTATTAGATTCTGTTTCTGAGGAAATGAAGGACACTGGGATTACATTTGTAAAGGTTAATGCCGATGAGGAAAGAGAGTTATCTGCTGAGTTCGGAGTAAGGGGAATCCCCACCTTCGTTATAATGGAGAATGGTGAAATTAAGGAGAGGTTTTCAGGGGTACAAGGAAAACAACAATTAATTGACACAATTAACGCAACATTTAATGTCTAAGACAGTCTTTGTCTATACTATGGATGGGTGTCCTTATTGTTCAGAACTGAAAGGTATGTTGAATGATGAGGGTATCGTCTTTGTGGAAAGAGACTGTGATAAGTATGAACTTCAATACGAGGTACTAACTAATAATACGAAGAATGAATTTGTCCCATCGATTGAGATTAAAGACAATGAGAGACTCACCAAAAGGTTTTTAACACCTGAAAGGGATTTTGAAGAACTGGAACAGGCGGTCCACTTAATTAAGAAATTTTTATGATAGTAGAAACTAAAGTGGGGCTAGAATATAAAGTACCGAGAGGGCCTAGGTTAAAATCCATAAGAGAGTTCCAGTTAGATGATGGGACAGTAATAGCGACCTTCGATGGGGACCTAAGTGATTTAGATTTTATGGTCAAGTACTTAGATAGTTCTAAGTCTAAGAGTTTACGTACTCCATCATATTGTATGTTAGGGGTTGACCTACTATTAAAGGCTCAGCAAAACAAAGACCTGACTAAGGATTTTGTAATTGAGTTTCTTCAAATATGGGATGAGACGATACCACCGACCAACGTGATAGATAGGGATACCTATGTATATAATTTTCATAGAGTTTTAGAGGACTATTCTGAGTTAAATTTCTATGGAGAACTTTCATTGGAGATGTTGTCGACGGTTATTAATTTATATATTCTGAGTGAGAGAGTTAAACCTGGGGTTAAGAAATTTAGAACGTTATTGGAGTCGGTAGTTCACTACTGTGATGATAATATTGACTACTTCGCATTAATTTCTAAACTAAAGTAGTATTTATAGATAGAATATATTGATATGGAAATTAAAAATACGAATTTATTATTGAGAACTGCTGGTTATACCTTATTGGAGACCACGGAAGTCACTGGGTTTAAAAACTATCTAATAGTGAACGAAGGTAATAAAGATTATTTTAATGTGTCTATCGCGGAAAACACAACAATAGTTGAGGTTGAAAATTCGGAAGTTTTTTATACGATTAAAAAGAATGGGAAAAAAATTATTAAGGAAGACCTTAACGATTTATTTCCAATGAAGATAATCAATAAGATGTTACCAATGAGTATTACCGAATCCCATGATTTCCAAGATGATGAGAACGATGCGGAATTGATTGACTTTATCGGTGATGTGTTCGACAATATAGGTTATAAACCTAGACGTATAATACACTACGACGACAATGAAGGGTTTCACGAGTTTGGTATTATCATTATAATCGGAGGTGAGTTAGAATTGGTTCTCGTTAAAGTTACTATGGACGGTATTATTACAATTATTAGTAATAATGGTGGTACTCACAATATGGGTAGTACTGACAATCCAGATTCGGTAAGAAGTGATATTGGGGAATACCTTAAAGGGATTGAATCGGATGATATTATTGGGAGTGACGAAATGGACATCGAGATGATGAACGAGGCGTTTAAATTGAACCATACCTTCAAATTTGAGAAGGAAATTACTAAGATAATCGATAAGAAAACCTTACTTGAGGTTGGAATGATTGACCGAAAAACTAAAACTTATAGACTTACAGATGATTTAGAGGTCGTTGGTTATAGGGAGATTAGTAAAATCGTAGAACAGGAAGAAGTTAAATACTTACTCACCTAACCAATAATCCAATAAAATAGTCTTTTAAGTCTTCTCTATCTTCGTCAGGGGACGTACACCACTGCCACGTTATTGTGGATTTTATTGTGTCTATCTCAACCTGAACCTGTTCACAATTGGTTTGAATCACCAATAAATCCTTTTCATCGATTTCAGAACTAATATCGATACCTAATTTATCGGATATCATTATTAACTCCATTAGGTTTAAGTCCTCATATGCGTCAGCGGCTTCACTAAACATTTCGTTCATTGTCTCGTCTTTAGTTACGTCGGGATGTGTTTTACGTGAAATGTTACGATACAACTCCTTAGCTAATTTAGATTGGTTTTTGGGTTTAACCTCGTCATTTATTGCGTCGATTAGTTGTTTACCTTCAGACGATGCGGTGTCGATACCGTCCTGATTTTTTTCATCGTTTAGTACGTCAACAAAGTCCTCCATAAATTTCTTAGTGAATGTTTCTTGTTGTGTCTTAGTGTCGTCTAACTCCATTTGAAGGTATCGATACTTAAAAATCCATTTTTTTGTGTTACTCATTCTAAAATATGATTAAATCTTTTGATTTGTCTGTGTTCTCCCACGGAAGGTCACTATCGTTAAAGTAGTTAGATTCTGCGGAATGTCTATATATAGTCTGATAGAAATCTAACTCCTCACGTATCTCTTTTAATGATAGTGGGAATACGTCCATTAGACAAGAATAAATATACTTCATTGGGTATTTTTCAGTACCGAAGGAGTCAATATTTAAGGTTACTGGAACTACAGAGTCCTGAGAATAGTTCGCGGTGATTAAACATTCATTCATTAGGGATGAATTAACCATAGACTTAGCGACGTACCTTAGATACATAGGTAATATTCTTGATGGGCTCATAGGGTCAGTACCAACAAAGGTTGGGGTGTGTGACGGTAGTTCGTGATATAAATACAGGTTTGAATTGTTAGTATAAAATTCCCCCGGAACATTCTTACTTACGGTTGTTATTGTTATCTTGGTTTCTTCGGTTATAAACTCACTTAAGGGTAGTATGTTAATTTTATTTAATGATTTATCCGACGTAAATAAAGAGAGTCTGGTTACGACACTTAAATGTGTGTCGAACGACAATTGGATGATATTCGAATGTGTTGGGTTTAATTGTGATATGATTTTATCACTTACCGATTTCCCTAAGGGGATTGAATTATAATCGTTTTGTATTGCATAACCATAATAATTACCATAATTTAAAAAATCCGAATAAAACGGAGATTCATGTTCGACGTAAGTTATATTATCAAAACGACTAACTAAGTCGAAGTTTTTAGTGTTCAAGTAACTCTTTAAATCTGAGGTATTTGTTTTTGGTGTGTATATAGTACAAGATTTATCATAAATTATAGTATTTATAATGTAAGGGTGTGTGATTTTACTGTCCACGAAATAATCAACAACGGATTCACTAATTAAATTAGGTATTGACTGTTTTGCGTTAGATGAGTAGGACTTATAATTTCGATACCGCATATGTGTTTTTTTTATAAAGTTATGTAATTAAAAACTCATAATAAAGTTTATGATATTTATTAACAACAAAAGATATAATCGATGGCTAGGTATATAAGAAGTACGACAACAACGACATCACTAATAGAGGGTGTACCATCTAATTTAGATACGTTACAAGAATTAGCTGGGATAGTTAATACGGGTGCGATTTTAGACGCGGATTTAGAGGGGTTAAACCTTATTTTAAAGAGAAACGATGGTAATGAGATAGTAATTGACCTAACTCCGATAGCTACGGGGGAAGTGACGGCTAGTTCGATAGTGAGTGTTGATTTGAGTGGGACCATACTAACGATTACAACATCAGGGGATAATGACTACACTATTGACCTATCAACGATAGACCAATCAGTACCTGTGGTGTCATTAACCTCTAGAATTTCATCAGAAGAAATATTAAGAGTATCAGGGGACGATTCATTAACTGAGTCGGCTTCGGGGGTATATGATTCATTAAACGTAAGGTTTGATGGGTTAACGGATTATAACGACTCTTCTTTAGTAAGTAGAGTCACGGAGGTTGAGGGAAATTTAACTGAATCAATTTCTTCTGTGTCGGTGTCGATAAATCAACAAATTGATGGTTTATCGATACCTGAGGAATATAATGAGAGTTCTTTAAATAGTAGAGTATCGACGGTAGAGTCTTCTCACCATTTGTCGACAATATCTTTAGAAAGTAGAATAGATAATATAGGTGGGTCAACATATAATGATGCATCAATTAATAATAGGGTTTATTCATTAGGTGAAGCAATACCTTCAGATGTATCTGATTTAACAGACGTCGGGAGTTTATTAGTTCACCCTTCATATGATGACAATTCATTGAACACACGAGTTAGTACGTTAGAGGGTACGTTTACTAATTATGATGATAGTTCATTAGATAGTCGGGTAAGTAACTTAGAATCGACCAATAACGTCGTGGAGGGTTCTTTAGAGAGTAGAGTTTCAAGTTTAGAGGGAAATATCCCTTTACCTTTTGACCACTCATCAGTAGTAGCGGGATTATCAGGATTAGAATCTACCGTGAACGGAATATCAATTCCAACTGAGTTTGATAGTACATCTTTAACTAGTCGAGTTTCCTCTTTGGAGACCACGGTTGAGAATATATCAATCCCATCATCATATGATGACACATTAATAGAAGGTAGAGTCTCAACAAATGAGACTTCATTAACATCTATAAATACCAGACTTTCGAATATTGGAGGTTCAACTTACGACGACACATCAATTAATGGTCGAGTATCAATTGAGGGTGTTGGTAGGGTTTCAGGTGACACGTCACTTACTTCGAGAGTATCTAATTTAGAGTCGACAGTAAATGAGATTCCAATACCTACGGACTTTAATGATGGTTCATTGACCACTAGGGTTTCTAATTTAGAGGTAATACACGACTTAGATGAGCAGTCTATTAATAATAGTATCTCAACTAACGAATCGTCGGTAGCGTCATTGGATACTAGGGTGGGTAACATTAACACTAATGAATTAACGGGTCTAACATTAGACGGTTCATTATTAACGGTTGTTGGTGATGACACATCATACTCGGTAGATGTAACAGGATTCAACACCGACGTCGAATATTCTTCAGGGATGTCGACTATGAGTGGAATGATTAATGATTTACAGGGATTATTGAGTGTTCAAACATCTACGATTGTCTCGTTAGAGGATAAGGTGGAGACATTTCATAGTATACAAAGTACTACGACGACTACAACGGCTGCTCCAACAACAACAACAACAACAACAACGCCGACAATAACCACAACCACAACATTGGGGAATAGTGGTACTGACTCATACTTAATGTATGCTGATTCAGGAGCGGCGGCAAATCAAATACTATACAACGGAAATAATAATACCTTCTATCCATTTGTGAGTCAAGGTGCTCCGACAACTTTCGATGCGTTTGTTACGAATAGACTTAACACTTCGGATAGGATAACGGTATTTACACATGATGTGTGTGTGGATAAAGATACGGTAATTTTTAACTTAAATTTCCAAGGTGATAGTCCATCGTCGAATGAGGTACAGGCGTTTTACTTACATCCGTCAGCTCAAGGAACGATTACTCAAATCATTGATAATTCAACAAATTTAGTTTATACTGTAACACCAACTAATGGACAATCTATTCTGATAGGTGGTGCGAATTACACGGTATATAAGTGGTTACAAGGACAACCTAATGGAACCACGTTTGCGTTGAGAGTTAATAATTGTTTATAAAAAATAAAATTATATAATATGTCAGAAAATGTTTTTCCTATCGAACCAGGAGGGTTACAGGTAGGAGCTGGTTTAGTGCCAGCAACAAGCGGTGCGACGTATGGTACTCACTATTCCTATTTGGGTGTGGGTGGTTACGTAGAAGTACCGACTAAGGCGTACAGGGACGATATCCCAGTAGGTTCTACCGTAGGGGTGGATAAATACTCATCGGGTAGAAGAAGATTAGGTATGATGGTATACGTAATCGGAGAGGCGAAGTTATATCAACTAAACCCTAAAAGAGCTAACGGAATTAAAGTGACTATTGAGGAGTGGGACGGGGCGTCAGATGCTCAGAAAATCGTATGGTTAGACCCGACGTCATCGTCATTTGACTTCACCACATTCTCACAATTAACGGGTACGGGTAACTCTGATGATGCATGGGAGGTCTTAGACTTTACAGGTGGTTCGGACACATCAGTTACGGGAACAACTTTGACGGGTTCCGTATTAACTATCAGACAAGATAATGGGGCTCCTAATGTGAGCATAGATTTATCGGGGTTAGATGACCGTTTCGTATATGGAGGGTCATATAGTTCTGGAACATTAACATTAAACGTTGCGGGTACTGATGATATAGATATTCCATTACAGGGGTTAGTTAATACCATCGTTGATAGTGCGGCATTTGACAATAATACTAACCAAATCACTTTTTCAAGTGCTGGGGGTGGTGACATTTTTAGTGTCGACTTATCATCTCTAAAAGATAATGAAGATAATTTAGTCGCTTCAGGTGCGACAGAAACGGAAGTGGATGTTGTGACCGAAGATGAATTAACTCAACGTATTAACGTTGATTTCTCAGATTATTTAGATGACAACCTAAGTGGGTTAGTGTAAAAAAAATAAGTAATAAAAAGATAATACAAACTTATTTTACAAAAAGAATAGATTACCACTTTTTTGTGGTATTTATAATAACAAATAATAAACCCATTAAAATTTAAAAAAAACAAAAATGGCAAACACTCAATTTCAAGATTTAGCATCACTTATTGCGGGTAAGTTAAATCTAATCATTGGTAAGGTTAACACCAACACCAATGGTAGAACATCATTAGTCACTAGAGTATCAGGAGAAGAGTCGGTAAGACTTTCGGCTGATAATTCTATCGTTGACTTAATTACTGACGCTAACGGAGCGTCAGACTCATTAAACTTAAGGTTATCATCAGAAGAATCATTATCTTTCGCTGCTGACGCATCTTTAAGTACGAAATTAACTTCAGAAATTTCTGATAGAGCATCTGCTGATTTAGCGGCGTCTCAATCGGTAAATTCTAAAGTAGGGTCAGTTAACACTAGAGTTACTGCTGAAGAGGTTGCGAGACTTTCAGGTGACACTTCGGTTGCGACTGCAATGACTAACAAAGTAAACTCAGTTGAGACTGCTTTTACAAATGCTGATACATCGTTATCAACTAAGTTATCGACTAACGCATCGACTATGGTTGCTGCTGACGGTTCATTAACTACAAGAATTTCTAACTCTGAGGTTAACGTTTCGGCGAAAGATAGTTCATTAGCTACTTTAATCACTGATGAAGCGGCGACAAGACTTTCGAAAGACGGTTCTATCGTGATTGCTTACCAAGCGGCTGACGTAGTATTAGACGGTAAAATTTCTGACGAAGTTGCTTTGAGAATATCAGCAATAACTTCAGTTGATTCACAATTAGCTGGTGGTGTTGGTTCAATCGAAACAAGATTATCTAACGAGGAAGTTGCGTCTTTATCTAAAGATACGTCTATCGTAACTGCTTATGTAGCGGCTGACGGTGTATTAACTACAAGAATCTCTACTGAAGAGGTTGCTAGAAGTAATGCTTTCGGAGCGTTAGAAGGAGCGTTAACTGCTGAGGTATCGACTACCGATGTAGAGGTGGCGTCTATCCAAGTTGCAATTTCTGCTGAGGCGGTTACCGCAAGAGGGGCTGAATTACAAAATGCTCAAGGTGTTTCATCTGAAGCGTCAAGAGCAATTGCTAAGGAAGGTTCATTAGAAACGAGATTGTCGGCTGAAGAGTCTACGTCTGTTTCAGGTGATGTGTCTTTACAGAACTTCTTATCTACCACAACTGATTCAGTTGATGTAAGAGTATCTAACGAAGTTTCTGACAGAGTATCTGCAGTATCTTCATTGGATTCTAAATCAGGTTCTAACTTAGTATCTTTAGAGTCAAGAATTTCTACTGACGAAGCGTTATTAGGGACTATCGACGGTTCGTTAAATACTAGATTAACTGGTGTGGTTTCATCACAACAATCAAGTGATGTATCTATCACAAACAAATTATCTGTTGAAATTTCTAGCGAAGTTGTAAATAGAGACTCTGCAATTCAAACGTCGGTAAACGCGTTAATTGACGGAGCACCAGCGGCATTTGACACGTTAAATGAAATCGCAACTGAATTAGCGGCTGACAATACGTTACAGGCAACATTCATAAATCAAATCGCAGGATTAGTTACTGCTGATACATCAATCAATGCGGCGTCTATATCTGCTGATGGTTCAATCGATGCTAGAGTTTCTACTATCGAGGAAAATCAAACTAGTGGTGTTGGTTCAATCGAAACAAGATTATCTTCTGAAGAAGTTGCGTCTGACTTAGCTGATTCATCATTATCTACAAGATTAGGTCTTGAAGAGGCTGAGAGATTATCTTCTGTTAATTCATTAGTTGTTTCTGATGGTTCAATTGAAGATAGATTATCTGCTGAAGAATCTGTATCTGCATCTGCTGACACATCTTTAACTACGAGAGTTTCATTATCTGAAATTAACGTATTGGCGAAAGATACTTCAATCGAAGTTGCTTACCAAGTAGCTGACACATCTTTAACTACAAGATTAGGTCTTGAAGAAGGGGTAAGATTAGCAAAAGACACTTCAATCGAAGTTGTTATGTCGGACGATAAAACGGCACAAGGAACAATCAACGGAACGTTAAGTACTTCTATCTCATCTGAGAAAGTTGCTTACCAAGCGGCTGATACTTCACTAAGTGAAAGAGTTTCTAACGAAGAGGCGGTAAGATTATCTTCTGTAACTTCAATAGACGCTAAAGCTGGTACGGACTTAGTTTCAATCTCGACTAGAATTTCTAATGAGGAAATTAATAGAGGTAGTGCTGACGGTGTATTAACTACAAGAATCTCAACTGAAGAGGGAGTAAGATTATCTAAGGATAATTCATTAGCGGTTGTTATGTCAAGTAATAAAGTAACTTTAGAAACTGCTGATACAACTGAATTAAATGCGAGAGTAGCGGCTGACGGTGTGTTAACTACAAGAATCTCTTCTGAAGAGGTTGCTAGAGCTAACGCTGACACGGCAATTAAGGGTGACTTAACTTCATTAGAGGTTAGAATTTCTACTGACGAAGAAGCTTTATCTGCACACGTCCTTTTACAAGGAACTGTTGCTGAATTTTCTACGGCAATGGAACTTAACGTAAATGTGTTAAACTAATATAGTGATACAACTTAAAGGAGGTGAGAGATATGTTTCTCACCTCCTTTTTCACAAAAACAATAAATCCTTACATAAGGAAAATAAAATATAAAAACATAATGACACAATACCAGGATTTAGCACAGATTATCGCGTCGAAATTAAATACAATTATCGGAAAGGTAAATGTACACACACAAGATGTTGCTGATATCAACGGAGGTTCATTAGATACGAGATACTATACGGAAACCGAAGTTGATGGTTTCATTTCAAACTCCACAGTAAATACGTTAGATTTTGACGTAAACGATGGGGTTTTTACTTTAACAAAAGGTGATGGTTCTACAGTAACAGTTGATTTAGATGGTAGGTTTACCGACAACGCCTTTGCGGACGCAATGGACCAAGGAGTTGCGGTTTCAGACACACCAGATTTCAATGGAGTACAAGTAGGTACATTACAAGTATCAGAATTAACTTCTAATTTAATACCTAGTTTAGATTCGTCTAAAAATATAGGTGCGGCAGATAAACAATTTAACGACCTACATTTATCGGGTCAAATTTACCAAGGTGGTGTACCACTTCAGTCAAGTGAAGCAAAACCATTGGTATACCACGAAAATTTCGTTGGGGATGGAGTAACTACAGTATTTACGGTTTCTAAAACCTTAACGTCTTTAGTTATGGTTGATTTAAATGGGTTAGTACAGGATAAAGGTGATGATTTTACTCACACTGATTATGAGAATACTATAACATTTACTCAGGCACCACCTACCGGATATGCGGTACAGGTAACTTACTTCTACGGAGGTTCGAAACCAGTATTACAGTATCAAAAATTCGTGGCGGACGGAACAATAAACTCAATAACGGTAAGTAATTCGTTATCCCAGGTAGTATTCGTTGAAATCAACGGATTAATACAACTTAAGGGGGATAATTACACTACGAACGGACAAACCATATCATTTGATGGGATTCCAAGTAACGGAGATGAAATTGCGGTATTATATTATAATACAGGTGATTCTTCAGTATCGGGAACTGGGGGTAAATTAGCGAAATTTGGTGCGGATTCACTATCAGTGATAGACTCATCGATTAGTGATGATGGTTCTACAGTTACAATTGCTGGTGATTTGGTAGTACAAGGAACTACAATGACGGTTAACTCTACGGAGGTAACTATCGAAGATAAAGCAATCGTAATTGCGTCAGGAGCATTAAACGCCGAATTAGTGGTGGCACCTGCAGGGATTAAAGTGGGTGATGAAAATTTACCACTAGCGTCTGTTTTATTTGATGGGTCAGCGTGGAAATTTGATGGAGCAATTGACTCTTCTACTGTGATAAACAGAACACAAGAGATACTTATAGATGGTGCGGTTACAGGTTCTGCAACTATCACCAACTTAGGAGACATTTCAATATCTAATGTTGAATTTGATAGACCATCGTGGCAAGCAGAGTCAGACCTATATATAGGGACTTACTTTGAGTTTCGTGATGAGATGAATACGGGCACGAATGCATTAATTTAATATTAGTTGAATAATCAACAATAATCTGTTTTAACAGAAAATAAATAAGTAAATAAACATAACAAAAATGGCATTAAGACAATTAGGATTATTCCAACTTAATACAAACCCAGGAAGTCAAGAAGTCGATTTTGGTACTGCTCAGAATCCGTTAGACGAGATTTTCGCAGCATCGGTATCCGCAGATACTTACTATGGTGATGGTTCGAACCTTACAATTACAGGTTTAACCTCATTAATAGCAAGAGTAGCGGTAGAAGAGACGGCGAGAACAACAGGAGACGCATCTTTAGTAACAAAGATGTCAAATGATGTTCAGGCGGCAATTGATAACTTAGTAGATGGAGCCCCAGTGGCTTTAGACACTTTAGTTGAACTTGCAACTAAAATCGGTGACGGTACTATTAGCGAATCTAATATTATTTCTGAAATCAATTCAGTATCTCAAAGAGTAACTGATGAGGCTGCGACGAGATTATCTACGGATAGTTCGTTAGCTACTTTAATTGGGAGTGTATCTTCGGAATTCTCAACAGGATTGGCAAGTGAGATTTCAGCAACTAACATTGACATCACATCATTATCTACGAGAGTATCTAATGAAGAGGTAGTTAGAGACGTTGCGGTTACTTCATTGGCTCAGGAAATTACCGGTGAGGTTACCGCTGATATATTATCAGTTGACACTAGAATCGGAACCGTTGAAGGTGATTTAGTTTCGGTTGAAACTAGACTATCGACGGAAGAGGTATCTAAATCAGGGTTAATTTCCGGGTTAGATACACAGTTATCGACAGACATATTATCGGTCGATACTAAAATTAATGGTGAGGTAAGTGATAGAGGTATTGCTGACACATCATTACAAACAAAAATTAATAACGAAGAGTCTAGTAGAGTTACTGCTGACAATAGTTTAGAGGTTATCATATCAACTGAAACTGCCGGTAGAATTACTGCTGATGGTTCAATCGATACAAGAATTTCTGATTTAACTGCTTCGGCTTATGATGATTCGTCTATTAACTCTAGGGTTGGTGGTGTTGAGGGTGAGTCGATTTCATTGACTACGAGAGTATCAGATGAAGAGGCGGTAAGATTAGTTAAGGATAACTCAATAGCTATCATCGTAGGTCAAACATCTACAGACTTATCAAACGCAACTACATCGTTAAATACTAAAGTTTCTACGGAGACTGCGGTTAGAGTTAATGGTGATAGTTCATTAAATACTAAAGTAAATCTTGAATCGTCTCAGAGAGTGATTTCTGATAATTCGTTAAATGACAAGATTCAGTCTGAAATATCTACAGTAGACATTTCGATTGGTTTAGTTGATGGTGAGATTTCTTCAGAGATTCTTTTAAGGGTTGCCGGTGATAATTCATTATCGTCTAAGATTAGTACTTCGGTATCTATTTTAGATGTTGCTGATGTTTCGTTAACGTCGAGAATCAATACTGAAGAACTTAATAGAGTTCAAGGACATGATTTACAATCGATTGAGATATCAACACAAGCGTCTTTAAGAGTTGCGACTGACCAGTCAATCGGAGTATTACTTCAAGGAAATATTGATGATGTGATTACCAATACAAATTCTATTAACACTCTTATTTCTAATAATGAGGATGGTAGAGAGTTTGGTGACGATTCGTTAACGGTAAGAATTTCAAATGAGGAGAGTAATAGTACTTCAAGTGACGAATCATTAAATACTAAGGTATATGATGTTGAACAGAATATAGAATCTTCTGACGTAAGAGTTAGTGGAATCGACACATCTGTAATATCGTTAAATACTAAAATAGATACTTCTATTTCAACTGAGGTTGAGAATAGAGACACTGCGATTACAAACGCAATTGACGGAGTAATTAACGGTGCTAGTGGAGCGTACGACACGTTAAAAGAATTGGAAACTGCTTTATCCGGTAACGATGTCGACATCACATCAATTTTAACTAACCAAACTTCTATTAATCTTAGGATTTCTAATGAAGAGGTAGTTAGGGGTAGTGAGGATGTTACATTAACGTCTAGAATAGCAACAGAAGAAAGTAATAGGTTATCTAAGGATACCTCATTAGGTTTAAGAATTTCAACTGGAGTTGTTGGGTTAGGTAGTGAAGAGCAGTCGAGAATATCTGCTGACGGTTCACTAACGACTAGAATATCGACAGAGGAAGTAGTTAGACAAGGGGCAATATCGTCACTTAATACGGCTAAATATAATGACACATCTATCAATACGAGAGTATCGAACGTAGAAGGTAATTTAGACTCTGAAATATCTACTGAGGAATCAGTTAGGATTTTAGCTGACACTTCATTGGATACTAAGATTGGTGTGATATCAGGTGGCTTATCTTCAGAGATAGAAGTAACAAACTCAGAGATGACATCTTTGAATGTTAGGGTTGGAATTACTGAAAGTGATAATACATCGGGTGAAAATTCATTGGCAATTGTTGATGGTTCATTAATATCTAGAATATCTTCGGAAGAGGTTATTAGGGTTAATGGTGATAGTTCACTAAACACAAAAATAAATAATACGGATTCTGAGGTAACGTCACTTAGTAATGCTATCGTACTTGAGGCTTCTCAGAGAGGGGTTAAGGATAGTTTATTGGATGGTAATGTTTCGTCAATTAATACGAGAGTATTGAATGAAGAGACAAAATCAACATCGTTAACAACTAGAGTTTCTAATGTAGAGGTTTTAGTAGATGATGAGGTATTATCTATAGATAATAGGTTAGGTAATGTTGAGGTTTCGGCATATAACGATTCGTCTATTGAAACGAGAGTTTCAGTTGAGGAGAGTAATACAATTGCGACTGACGAATCATTGGAAACCGCGATTAGTGCTGAGGTTGTTAGTAGAATCTCGGAAGGTACTTCATTATCGTCGGATATTGATTTAGTTTCTGTGGCGTTAGCGTCTGAGATTAATACGACAAATGGTGAGGTAACTTCATTAACTACGAGAATTCTTTCTGAGGAAGGTGTGAGATTAGTTAAGGATGGTTCATTAGCTACGGTTATAGGTGGGGTTAAGACATCATTAGATGTTGAGATTTCTTCTACTACTTCTGACGTTTTATCAATTAATAGTAAGTTCGTAAGTGTTGAGAGTGTTGTATCTACGGCAGACGCATCATTAAACACTAAAATCGGTGGAGTGATAACTGATTTAAATGGTGAAATAATATCAACTAACGCTGATGTAGCATCATTATCAAGTAAAATTGGTGATGTAGAGGGGGACACTGTCTCTATCGGAACATCGGTTAATGATAAAATAAATTTAGTATCGGTAGCATTATCTTCGGAGGTGACATCAACTAATTTAGATATTACTTCATTAACTACGAGAGTAGGTAACGCGGAACATAACGAATATAATGACACGTCAATTAATGTCAGAGTTGGTAATACTGAAAATAGTATTGGAACTGTAACTAATAGTTTAACTAATGAGGTTAATACTAGAGTATCTGCTGATGTATCGTTAGGTGTGAAGATTGATAATAACGCATCGGATATCGCATCTCATAATGAGTTAGATGGGACTACGTTTGTTGGAACGGTATTAACTGTATCTGGAAATAAGTCTGACTATTCAGTTGATTTAGCAGCATTAACGTCTGACGTTAACGTATCGTCAGGTTCATATAACTCAACAACAGGGGAGTTAACATTAACTAAATCAGATTTATCTCAGGTAGTTATTTCTAATTTCTATGTTGATATTGATGGTGACGATTATATGACAGGGGCGAGTCTTTCTGGTACATCAATAGTATTCTCATTCGTAAATGCTGCGGATGTGACTGTTAATTTAGATGGTTCATTTGTTTCTGAAACGGAGTTTACTTCATATAAGAGTACGACACAGGCGAGTATTAACACTAAGTTCACTGCGGATAGTGCAACACACAACTCATTAACTTCTAGAATCTCAATTGCTGAGACTCAGGAAGACTATGTGTCAAGTGCGGTATTATCTAACGAGACCTTAAAATTAACGAGAGTTAAAGGTGGGGTTGTTAATATTGATTTAGGTGCATTCGCAACTGAAGCTGAGTTATCGACACAATTATTATCTTATACTACATCATCAGTAATATCTTTAAACATAGCTACGGGTGATAATTCATTACATACTAAAATTGGGGTGGTGTCTACGGCATTAGCATCTGAAATTGGAACTACGAATGTAGAGGTAACTTCATTAACTACGAGAATTGGAGTTGAAGAAGGGGTAAGGTTATCAAAAGATAATTCATTAAATACTAAAATTGGTACTATATCTACGGCGTTATCGTCTGAGGTTAATACTACGAACGGTGAAGTTATTTCACTGGCAAATAAAATAGGTATTATCGAGGCAAATGCTTATGATGATACGTCTATCAACGTTAGAGTAGGTGCTGATGAAACTAATTTAGGTGTTGTAAGTAATGGTTTAGCTACCGTATCTACCGCCTTAGTTAATGAAATCACATCAACTAATGGGGACGTAACGTCATTAAACACTAGAATCGGTAATGAGGAGTCTACGAGAAATACTAAGGATGGTTCATTAACTACGAGAATCTCTAAAGAAGAATCTACTAGAGTTTTAGTTGGTACGTCATTGGCGACTAACATTGGACTACAGTCAACTGCGATTTCTACGGGAGACGCGTCGTTAAATACTAAAATCGCTAACGTTTCAACGGGATTAGGTGTTGAAATTGGAACTACGAATGGTGAAGTTACTTCACTACATACTCGAATTGTAAATGAAGAGAATGTAAGATTATCGAAAGATGGTTCATTAGCTACTGCAATTTCTAACGAAGTTGGGACAAGAGTTAATAAGGACGGTTCTTTGGCGACAGTAATCGGTGGTGTTCAGGCATCGTTAAATACTGAGATTGGGGCAACTAATACGGACATTAGTTCATTATCTACGAGAGTGGCAAATGATAAGTCGGGATTAGATATAGCTGATGCATCTATAGTGGTGGTTATCAGTAATGAGGTTAACGCTAGAATAACGGCGGATTCATCATTAACGGTTAGAATGGATGACCATAATGAATTATCGGGAGCAACTTTAGTTGGTACAACGTTAGTAGTTTCAGGTTCTGAAACTAATTATAATGTGAGTTTATCTTCATTAACTACAGACGTTACTGTTACGGGTGGTACTTACAATTCAGGTACACAAACATTAACGTTATTGAAGTCTAACGGCTCTTCAGTTAATGTTGCTGGTTTCGCAATCGACACGGATACTGATAATTTTGTTGATTCAGTATCATTTAATGAGGTTGATGGTCTTTTGACTATTGGGAGAACAGGTTTACTACCTAACTTAACAGTTGATTTAGATGGAAGATATTTAGTTGATTCTATTGACACTTTCACTACAGGAGCTACATTTAATAGTGGTAACGGTATCATAACATTCGCTAAGACGGACGGTGGTAGTTATTCAGTTGATTTAGACGGAAGGTTTACGGACAACGTTTACGCTGACGCTATGAATCAGAACGTAAAGACTAATTCGTCACCAACATTTGTAAAGGTTAATACAGGTCAGGGAGCAACTGAGGTTCATTTGATGAATCAAAATGTTAGAACTTCTGATAATGTTACTTTTGTTACTGTAGCGGCTACGGATGTTAATACTACGTCACTGAGGATTGGTGGGTTAAGTACATTGGCAATGTCAGGAACGGCATTAACGATTAACTCTGATGTTGAGATTACAGGAGAGTTAAGAGCGACTTCTAAGTCATTCTTAATTGACCACCCAACGAAACCTAACATGAAGTTACAGTATGGTAACTTAGAGGGACCTGAGCACGGTGTATACGTGAGAGGTAAAGTTTCTGCGGAAGGTCTAATCGAACTTCCTGATTACTGGACTGGTTTAGTAGACGAGGACACAATCACAGTTCAATTAACTCCAATAGGGTTACCAACACAACACTATGTTACTTCAGTTTCTGACAATCAGATTGAAGTTTCAGCCGAAGGAGTAGTAAATGCTTACTACATCATACACGCTGAGAGAAAAGACTTGTACAAATTAAAAGTTGAATTTCCAGCTTAAGGTTTATATGATGAATAATTGTAATAATAATAATAATAATTAAATTGATTCTTTGTAATGGCTAAAAACATTAAAATCACACCGAATATTACAGGGTCAAATAATCCTAGTATTGTTATCACTAATGGAACAGAAGAGATTACCATCGGACTTACGTCTGGTGGTACTCTTATCTTCCAAGCTGGTGGTATCACACTAATGGAATTTGACGCTACGGGTACTGCCACAGTAAAGAACCAAAGCCTTCAAACAGGTAAAATTAAGAATAATACACAAGACTCATTTATAGAACGTGATTATGTTGGTGATTTAACCGCATTTACAGGTCAAAAGGGTATTAAAGGGACTGTAGGTACCAAAGGAACACAAGGGGTTCAGGGTAACACAGGAGTAAAAGGTTTGAAAGGATATATTGGTTCCGGAGGGGTAAATGGTCCACAAGGTGAACAGGGTATTAAAGGTGTAGTGGGAAGTACCGCTACCAAAGGTAATAAAGGTATTAAGGGAGTTACAGGAAATGTAGGACCCGTAGGACCACAAGGGGGACAAGGACCCCAAGGACTGTTAGGTATTATAGGACCGAAAGGTGTTGTAGGTAATAAAGGACCTAAAGGGGTCGTAGGTATTATTGGAACCATTGGAGTCCAAGGTACGTCACCTAAAGGAACTCGAGGACCACAAGGACCACAAGGTAATTTAGGACCTCAGGGATATAAAGGAATAAAAGGTACTAAGGGGACTACAGGTATTGTAGGACCACAAGGGTATAAAGGTATTGTTGGGGTGTCAGGTAATAATGGACCAACAGGACAAAAAGGAGAAACCGGACTGAAAGGTTTCATAGGTAACTTCGGACCACAAGGGTCTAAAGGTATTAAGGGTAACTTCGGACCACAAGGTAATGTTGGTGACAACGCAACCAAAGGAAACAAAGGAAACAAAGGGGTTATTGGTCAAAAAGGTAATGTCGGGAGTACCGGTACTCAAGGACCACAAGGACCACAAGGAGACAAAGGATATCAACCACAAGGACCACAAGGTTATAAGGGGATTAAAGGTATCAAAGGAGTTCAAGGTTATAAAGGTATTAAAGGTAACAATGGACCTCAAGGACCTATTGGACCACAAAACACGACTGGAGATAGAGGACCTATTGGTTCAGGAGGTTTAGTTGGACCACAAGGGGATAGAGGACTGACAGGTATCGTAGGTACTCAAGGACCACAAGGTAACAAAGGTTATACTGGTGCGAAAGGATATAAAGGAACTACAGGACCTACAGGACCAACATCACCACAAGGACCTATTGGGCAACAAAATGGTGTCGGAGATAAAGGGTATAAAGGTAATAAAGGTATTAAAGGTAATATCGGTACTTCAACAAAAGGAAATATCGGAGGAACTGGAGATAAAGGTTACCAAGGACCACAAGGGGCTACGGGACTTAAAGGGTATGTAGGGACTACAGGACCTAAAGGTTATACGGGTTATAAAGGTATAAAAGGAAACATCGGTGGTGGTGGAGACCAAGGACCAATTGGTACTAAAGGTAATCGACCAGCAACGGGAGGACAAGGACCTAAAGGTTATAAGGGGATTAAAGGTAATACCGGTGGAAAAGGAGTTATAGGTGTCAAAGGATATCGAGGAGTTCAAGGACCACAAGGTATCGTCGGACCACAAGGTAATCGAGGAACAACAGGACCAGCAGGACCTGGAGGTGACAAAGGTTATAAAGGTAATAAAGGTAATCCCGGAGGAAAAGGAGCTAAAGGTAATATCGGACCTGGAGGACCAACAGGACCACAAGGACCGAGAGGTGTTCCTGGTGTCGTTGGAGGAAAAGGTATTAAAGGTAATATTGGACCAGCAGCACAAAAAGGACAGAAAGGTATTACAGGAGGACAAGGACTCAAAGGTAATATCGGACCTGGAGGGCAAGGTGGAGCTAAAGGTACAAGACCAGTACAAGGACCGAGAGGTCCTAACGGTAATCAAGGACCTATAGGACCACAAGGACCTCAAGGACCACAAGGGGCTAAAGGATATGTAGGTCTTAAGGGAATCCAAGGTAACAAAGGTGTTAGAGGATACCAAGGACCACAAGGTGATAAAGGTTACAAAGGTAATCGAGGAGGAGGGGGAGCTCAAGGGCCTAACTCAACAACTCAAGGATTGAAAGGTAATGTTGGTTCGTCGATTAAAGGTAATCGAGGAGGAAACACACCTAAAGGTAATCGAGGTGGTGTCGGACCGAAGGGATATAAAGGAAATACACATACATTCTCAATCAAATCATTCCAAAGGGGATACCAAGGTAATCAAGGACCACAGGGTGCGACAAGTACATCAGCAGGTCCTAAAGGATATGTTGGACCGAGTTCTAATCAAGGACCGAGAGGACCACAAGGACCAAGAGGTGGTACTGGAGCTAGAGGTATTCAAGGATACACTAGTGCGGGTTCGCCGGGACCAGCTAGTAATGTTGCGGGGGCTAGAGGACCACAAGGGGATAGAGGTTATGCAGGACCGGCTAGTTCAGATGAGAGACTTAAGGAGAATATTACTGATTTAACTATGGCGATTGATAAAATCACTAAGTTAAGAGGTGTGGATTTCGAATGGATTAAAGATTCAGAACATAATATAACGAACCGAGAAGGTAAGGATACAGGTTTCATCGCTCAAGAGGTGAGGGAAGTTTTACCGGAATTAACAACGGAAATACCGGGTGGTACAATCATTGTTAATTATGCTAAAATGACTGCAGTGTTAATCGCGGCTCTAAGGGAACAAAGAGAAGTGGTTAAGGAATGTAATAATAAACTTGAAACTATTAAAATAAAACGTAACATATAATGGCACTATCAAAAGGAACGAAGGGTTTTATCATACACCCTAATAGAGAGACTACTGATGGAGTACCATACGTTGAATTATACAACGGGTCAACTACCTATGTCTTAATAACTGAATCAAATACGAACGATTTAGTAATTAAATTAGGTGGGTTAACCGGTACGGAAGTGGGTAGAATGAAAACCTCAGGAACTGAAAGATTTCAAATTACGGGTGACATTACTATCGATGGGGATTTAATAGATTCAAATGGAAATGTGATTATAACACAATTAGGTGTTTACTCGGGAACGATTAAAGGACTTACTGGTTCAACGGGAGACCAAGGACCAACAGGTGTTATCGGATTAAAAGGTAATAAAGGAACCATTGGCGTTCAAGGACCTACAGGACCACAAGGGACGAAAGGACTTAAAGGTATTAAGGGTATTGTTGGAACCAAAGGATATACGTCATCTACAGGAGGACAAGGGGATAATGGGGACGTCGGGTTAGACGGACCACAAGGACCTCAGGGAATCCAAGGTATTAAAGGAGTTAAGGGTAATATTGGAGTTCAAGGACTTAAAGGTTATCGTGCTTCTGGAGGAGACCAAGGTAATCAAGGACCAAAAGGTTATAAAGGACATAAAGGTTCCATAGGATTTGCAGGACCACAAGGTAATAAAGGTATTAAAGGTGTTGTTGGTAACGGCGGAAATGGAGGAGACCAAGGACCGATAGGTCAAAAGGGAAATGTTGGAATCAAAGGTATTGTAGGTCCCGTAGGTGGACCAGGTAACCTAGGACCACAAGGAGTGTCGGGAGACGAACCACAAGGACCTACAGGACCTAAAGGTAATATTGGAACGCAAGGACCAACAGGACAAAAGGGTGTTAAAGGTAACATTGGTGGTTCACCACAAGGACCTCAGGGTCTTAAGGGTTATGTTGGAACTAACGGAGACAAAGGAAATAAAGGTAAGAAGGGGACTAAAGGAGTTGTTGGAGTTATTGGAGGTAAAGGTAATATCGGAACTAACGGTAATGTAGGTGACTTAGGACCAATAGGTAATCCAGGGGTTATAGGTCCGGTAGGTCAGAAAGGTAATATCGGAACTCAAGGGTACAGAGGTACTCAGGGTGTTAAAGGTTTTGCTAATAATGATGACCCAACTACACCAGGATTTGTAGCACCAAAAGGTGGTATAGGACTACAAGGTTATATTGGTACTACAGGTACTAAAGGTAATATTGGAGTTCAGGGTAGTATAGGAACTCAAGGTGATGTAGGTTACCAAGGTAATGTCGGAGCTCGTCCACAAGGACCACAAGGAGCTAGAGGAAATCAAGGTGGTGGTGGAGACTTAGGTTTACAAGGACCTACAGGTCCAACCGCAACTAAAGGTACTAAGGGGTACCAAGGACCACAAGGACCACAAGGTCAGAAGGGTGTTATTGGTGGACCGGGTAATGTAGGGCCGATAGGAGCTAAAGGAGTTAAAGGTATTAAAGGTGTTACCGGACCAACGGGACCGAGAGGGAACGTTGGGGCTAAAGGTACTGCACCAACAGGACCTAAAGGTTACACAGGACTTAAAGGTAATGTAGGTGACGGAGGTGATAGAGGTATTACTGGACCGGCAGGACCGATAGGTGCGAAGGGTTATACAGGATATAAAGGTATCACGGGTAATGGTGGATATAAAGGTATCAAAGGATACCAACCACAAGGTGCCGGAGGACCACAAGGACCACAAGGACCTCAGGGTGACAATGGACCTGGAGGTGACAAAGGGTATAAAGGTAATATTGGGTCTCAAGGTTCAAAAGGTATCAAAGGATATCGAGGTGCTAGTTACGGAGGACCTACAGGTCCGAAGAATAGTACTGGTGCTGGAGGTGATAGAGGAGCAACAGGACCCGCCGGAGGTAAAGGTTATAAAGGTAATGCCGGAGGTGGTGGACCACAAGGACCACAGGGATATAAAGGTGTTAAAGGATACCAAGTTCAAGGGCCGCAAGGGGCTACAGGAACAAAAGGAAATGTAGGTGCTAAAGGATACACTAGTACGGTAAAAGGACCACAAGGACCGCAAGGACCCGTAGGATACGCTAAAGGTAATATTGGACCACAAGGACCGACAGGACCTAAAGGTAATGCTGGTGGTAAAGGTAGTCGAGGAACTAAAGGAAACAAAGGATATCAACCGTCAGCGGCACCAAAAGGACCGAGAGGTAATGTTGGAGCTAAGGGACCACAAGGTAATCAAGGAGCTAAAGGTTATACTGGAAATTGGACACCAACTATTGGACCAAAAGGATATACGGGAACTAAAGGTAATCGTGGTAGTAATGGACCCGGCGGGGCTAAAGGTTATAAGGGTAATCGTGGTGGTCAAGGACCTAAGGGTTATGCTGGACCAAAAGGATATACTGGACCTAAGGGGTTTACTGGGGCCGTTGGACCGAGAGGAGCCTCAGGATTTAGAGGACCACAAGGACCTAAAGGATTTAGAGGTAGGACAGGACCCGCTGGTGCTAATTACAGTGGTGGTGGTGGTGGTGGTGCTAGTATTAGTTATCTTTCAGATATGAAACTTAAGACTGAAATTATTACCATTACTAATGCATTGGAGAAAATAATGAAATTAATACCTGTCGAATATGATTGGACTGTTGATGCTATCGAAAAAGAGTTAGCTAATATCGGAGATTATGGTAAACATGATATAGGTTTCATTGCTCAAAACGCTAAAGAAGTTCTACCGGCATCGGTTGGGACGGATGAGATGGGTTATTTAACATTATCGTATTCTAGAATTATTCCATTAATTATTGAAGCAATTAAGGAGGAACAAATTAATATTGATATGATAGAGGAAGAAGTAAATAAACTTAGACTAAACAATAATAAATAATAGATATGGCTAAGAATATATTAATAACACCAAATAGGGAAGGATTATCATCTCCACAAATACTGTTAGTAAATAACGGTATTGTGGATATGAAAGTATCTATAGGTGATAACCTTCCACTACAAATTGGTGAGGACGGTAGTCCCGCATTATCGTTGGGTTCTAATGGGATTCACTTCGTTAATGGATTGAAACTTATCGGAGGTAAAATAATAATGACTAATGGGGTTACAAATACACCAGTTGTTGATGAGACAGGTGAGTGGATTGGTAGTGTAACTAACATTAAGGGATATACTGGGTCTCAAGGGATTAAAGGTAATCAAGGACCTCAAGGATTAGGTGGACCACAAGGACCACAAGGTATGAAGGGTGTCGTTGGTAATCAAGGAAACGTAGGTGACTTAGGTATCAAAGGATATCAAGGACCACAAGGTGACCAAGGGTTAGTTGGACTTGTGGGAACGCAAGGAACGCAAGGAGCTAAAGGTACTAAAGGTGGTTTCGGTTTGAAAGGTAATTTAGGACCTCAAGGACCACAAGGTAATTTAGGACCTCAAGGACCTAAAGGTTATGTTGGACCTCAGGGAGCTGACGGAATTCAGGGTGACTTAGGACCTATTGGAGCTCAAGGAACTAAAGGGGTCGTTGGAGACATTGGAGACAAAGGGTATCGAGGATATCAAGGAGGTCAAGGTGCATCAGGAACGTCACCTAAAGGTTATAGAGGAGATGTAGGACCACAAGGACCTCAGGGTTCAAAAGGTATTAAAGGTTATAAAGGAGTAACTGGTGGACGAGGAATTCAGGGTAACGTCGGTACTGTAAAGGGTATTGTGGGTAATCAAGGATTACAAGGTAACGTTGGAGATAAAGGTGTTACGGGTAATGTATCCGCTCAGGGAATTCAAGGTATCAAAGGATATCAAGGTCCACAAGGATTAGTTGGACCACAAGGTGACGGAGGAGACAAAGGGTATCGTGCGGCTACAGGACCGAAAGGACCTAGAGGAGTACAAGGAACCCAAGGTCAAAAAGGTTATATAGGTGGAACTGGAAATCAAGGTGGTAACGTTAAAGGTTATAAAGGTAATATCGGACCAAAAGGATATAAAGGTATCAAAGGACCTTCAGTAGCAACAGGACCAAAAGGACCAACAGGTATTAAAGGAAATAAGGGTGTCTCTAATATTAAAGGGTATAAAGGTAATGCAGGTCCTAAGGGATATGTTGGACTTAAAGGTATTAAGGGTAATATGCAATCTAAGGGTCTTAAGGGTAATATCGGACCAAAAGGTTATAAAGGTATTATCGGACCACAAGGTAACCAAGGTAATCAAGGAACTTCATATCAAGGAGACTTAGGTCAAAAGGGTATTAAAGGTAATGTAGGACCTAATGGACCACAAGGACCGAGAGGAAATCAAGGTGGTAACGTTAGAGGACCTATCGGGACTACGGGATATCAAGGTAATACAGGAGAGAAAGGATATAAAGGTATTAAGGGGTACACTGGGAATGTTGGAGCTGCGGCATCTACAGGTCCGAGAGGGCCACAAGGACCACAAGGACCTAAAGGTTATCAACCACAAGGACCAAGAGGAGGTACCGGTACTAAAGGTAACATAGGGGCTAAAGGTAATATCGGACCTAATGGACCAACAGGAGGTAAAGGTATTAAAGGAAACAAAGGTACCGTAGGTAATGTTGGTACTGTAGGTGTTAAACCACAAGGGCCTGGAGGACCAAAAGGATATAAGGGTAATATTGGAGTTGCAGGACCTACAGGTCTTAAAGGTTATACCTCAGGATTACCGGCGGGACCGCAAGGAGCTAAAGGTACTAAAGGAGGGCAAGGACCTAAAGGTTATCAACCACAAGGACCGGGAGGTGACAAAGGATATAAGGGTGGACAAGGACCGGGAGGTGCCGCGGCCATTAAAGGACCTAAAGGTTATAATGGTATTAAAGGTAATATCGGACCATCACCAAAAGGATATAGAGGACCACAAGGATTTAGAGGACCGCAAGGAGCTCAAGGTGTTAAGGGTAATAGTTATTCGGTTAAAGGTTATAAGGGTAATATAGGTAATACCGGAGCTAAGGGATACCAAGGAGCTAAGGGACCAACAGGTTACGGAGGACCTGGAGGACCTTCAAGAACAGGAGCGACAGGACCTATAGGTTATGGTGCTGGAGCAGGGAATAAAGGTAACGTTGGTGGTGCTGGAATCGCTGGTTATACCTCATGGGTTAGTGCTGGTAGTGCATACCCAAGAGGGAATACAGGTTACGGCGGACCAAAAGGACCAACAGGATATGGAGGACCACGAGGACCAGCAGGTGATACGGGACCTACTGCTTATGGTGGTGCTGGCGGACCGGGAGGTGCTGCTGGGGCTAAAGGTAATACCGGTACGGGATATACAGGACCTAAAGGTTATGTTGGTGGTACTGGATATCTTGGAGCAAAAGGACCGAGAGGTTATCAAGGACCGGCGTCTGATATAAGAGCTAAGACGAATATTACTAACATTACAGACTCACTTAGTAAGGTGAAGATGATAAGAGGTGTTGAATTTATTTGGAAGGGTGATTATAAACCGACAACATTGGAAACGCCAACGGATATAGGTGTTATAGCTCAAGAATTACAAACAGTATTACCTGAGTTAGTTGTAAAAGGTAGTGATGGGTTTTTAAGGGTTGTTTACCCACAAATAACGTCATTATTGGTTAATGGTTTTAATGAGCAATATGCGAAGTTAAAGTCATTAAGTGATGAATTGGATAGTATGTTATAGTCTTTGTATAGATTAAATTTAAAACCCCTCACTTCGGTGGGGGTTTTTTATTTATATTATATGGGTTTATACTATATTTATTAATATAAACAAAACTAAAAAATTTTAATATGGGATGTGGTTGTAAAAAAAAGAAGACAGAACAGGTGACTCAAAAACCTGTGGTTAGTAGCGATGATTTAAAAAACCAAATCAAAGTGGTAATAAACAAATATAATAAGATTAAGAAGTAGGTTAGTATTTATTGGTATGGGATTATTAAAAACATTTAAGGAAATCATCGTAGAGAATATTAACGAATCTAATGAGTCTGAGTATCGTATGCTTAAGAAGGTATTTAAGGATAATACGGATAAGTTATATGAGTATTTAAATAATCGTGGTATGATTGATGACTTCATGGAGACCATAATGGACCTCGAGGATGAAGCAGAGTTATATGGTATGATAATTTCATCATTTGTTAATGTGGGTGACATGGAAAGATTAAGAACCTTTACGTTACCGGCATTCGATGATTTGACGATTGTTGGGGATGACATTATTATGACTATGTCAGGAAGAGAGGACTTAGCTCAGTTCTTCAAGGAGCACGGAAGGAATAGTTCGACCGATTGGATTAAGGGTTTATTGAATGGGGAGTCATACGATAATTTCAATTATGATTATGCTTTAAGTCAGAGTGAGTTTGAAAATAACATCATTGATGAATTAAATGATAAAAATTTAGCAACATTAAAGGGTCTACTAATTACTAATGGGTTAGGCTTGTCAGTTACTTACGATGGTAATAATGAGATATTAGAGGAGATGATAGACCATAATGATGGTAAGTTAGGTAAGGATGAGTTTGATGAAATCTTTAGAACTAATAGCAATATTGTTGACGTTTTATTTCATATTGACGATTTTGATAATTTTAAAGATAATCTACAAAGGATATATGATTACTCATATGAGTCAGCGATTGAAAGTGAGAACTATAATTCGATTATGTCGGCTATTGAAGGTTTCTTTGGGGATAAAGGAGTCACTAATGATACGGGACATAAGAGAAAAGCTACTCGTGCAGATGGGACGACGTATACTTACAACCTTGAAGAGTTTACAATTAAAGTTACTGATGTCTATGTGAATTTCATTAAGTGGTGGATTGATTCTTACGGGGATGACTTACAAATGTGGGGGGATTTTGAAGATGCATTGAAAGAATATTGTTCAGACTTAGATTATCGTGATTCATTAACGGCTGACTTTGCTGAGTATGCTGACGACAAACTATTATCTGATGGAATCAATGACACATTCAATGATTACATTGACGATTACTAATTCACTACTCAAACAATTCCACTAATTTTTCTTTTTCGATAACTCTTTTTATGATTGAGATGTAGTTGGGTGCTTCTGCGTATGACCGACTTAAGTAATTAAAATACTCCTGCTCGGTTTTAACGGTCCCTAAGTAACGACTTTGATAAAAACAATAATCATATAGGGATTCACTCCAACTATCGTAATATGCGTGGTTATATTGTGTGGTTATGGATGTATGTATCCTACGTCGAGCCTCTTTCATACCAAACAAGTTATTATTCTCCTTAAAAATCTTACTTTCCCAATGTCCTGTCTCGATAATTGACTGTGCCATCACTATGTGTGGAAATTTAACGTTTAATCTAATGAGTTCCTTAACCATCTTATCTTTATGGAATTTATCCTTAACCTCATTTGCGTTTATAATAATAAGTTCTTTTTCGAACTCTGATGGTGGTGTGGGTATTTTACCACTACGACGACCCAGTTGAAAGGAAACTATAGTGAATGTGAGGATTAACACCACAAAAAGTTTCACTAATTTCCAGTCTTTAACGAAGATAAGTTTTTCGGAATTAAATTTATATAACATAATTTTTATTTTGGTGTGTAATTTAACTTTAATAATAGTAGTATTTACAATCGTTAAAGTCAATTTACCTTATATTTATAAGGTATATACGACTGACTAATATGGAATGGAAAGATAAGACAATAGATAAGGTATTCAGATATTTTGGGTACAACCACGAACTATCATTTAAGAATGATGTGATTAGACAAAAGACTAGGGACCTGGCAATTAGTAAGATGAGTGTCATGGGTGTTCCTGATGAAGTGGTTGAGAAGGCTAAATCGTTTAGTGATGAGAAGTTGAAGGACGAGGAAAGGAAGAGAGCCAGAATGGAAGAGGAACGAAGAAGAAGAAGACTAATTTTGGACACAAAAGACAGTAATAGACGAAACGAAACCTTCGAAGACGATGATGTCGCCCAAGCAGTTTACCAACATATAATGGAGGAAGAGTTAGACGAATCAGAGATAGACGAAACAGAAGAAAATTATAAAGAACTTAAGATTAAAATTGATAAACTACAATTAAATATTGAAAGGATAGAAGATGCTAGGAGTAAATCTGGCGACGATGATTACCTTTTAAGTGATTTGGAATCTAGAGTAATTAAATTAGAAAGTTGGGTGTCAGAATATGACGAACTTGAGGAATATTTACATGAGAATGATATATATGCGGTTCTATATGAGGATACATGGACCCACCATGGGTTAAGACATTTTGAGACTGATTATGGTGAATTTGCGTCAGGAACTGAAGACGAATCGAATGATGCCGCTAAGGAGTCATTAGAGGGGTTATTTGATGACATAGGACTTGAAGGTATTACCTCATGGGTTATTGAGCAAAATATTAATGATGAAAGATTAAAAGAAGACATCATAGAAAGTGAAAGTCCACATTATGAGGAAATGGTTCGTGATGATTTATCCGACTATTTTGAAGATTATGATGAGGACGATGAGGAAACACATCCGAGTGATGATGACATTGATGAAAAGGCTAAGGAGATGGCCGAAGATAGGGCTGACGAATTGATTAGTGACTTCCCAATGTTAGAGGAATACGGTTATGAGATTAGGGACTATGTTGATATGGATGGAGTTAAAGAGGATATTTTACAGTCGGATGGGTTAGGTAATACTCTAAGTAGTTACGACGGTACGGAACATAATATATCGGTTAATGATGTGTGGTATAACGTTTATAGAACTAATTAAGATATGATTTTAGAAGGAAGAAAAGAGACTTTAATAGATAAGCATGGTGATATGACTGAGATTATGGATTTCTTAGCATTACCATTCCAAGTGAAAACTAATTTTAAATATACTGATTGGGCGTTAACGGTAGTTGATATCGATAAACTTAATGAGGTGAATGAATTATTAATAACATTTGATAAGGTATCCAAAAACTTAGACATTAAAGATATTAATAGATACAACACTTACGAGGAATTAGAAACTGTAATCACCAAATATCTTGGAGGGAGAAAGAAAACGGTTAATAGTTCAGAGTCGATTAAAGTGGTTGATAATGACGATGTGATGGTTGTAAGACCATTGAGTTATGAAGCGTCATGTAAGTATGGTGCGGGAACTAAGTGGTGTACGACGGACAAAAGTGATAAGTATTTTAAAAAGTACACCAGAAACGGGGTACTTTACTATATTAGTTTAAAGAAGTTTGGTATTGAGAATCCATTTTATAAGATGGCGGTTCACATTAACACGTATAGTGGTGCTGAGGAATGGTATAATGCGTTAGATGACCGAATGGGTCGTTCAGAAATAAGGTTAGCTAAGATGATTTTCGGTGAAAGTAATTATGAACTGATGATTAGGGATAAGCAACGTGAGGTTAATAATAAGAATAGTGATAACTTAATTAATAAGGTTTTTGAGAAGATAGACCTTGAAAATTGGAAACTAACGAAATGGGTTGAGAGTGAGGAAGTACCGGAACTATCCACTAATTTTGAATTTACCCTCTCATCTGATTATGAGTTATACGGTAGTAAGTTGGAATTGAAATATCATATTGAATCTAAAAGTAATTATGAAGATTATTTGATGGGTACGTTACATCTTAATGTGGATAACAACGTGGTTGAAGTTAAGTTCGATAAGTCAGAGACTAACGGTTTATTTAAAGCGGATAACGGGGTTCCAAATTACCAATACAATACGAATGTGGATGCATTTCAGAAAACAACACTAATCGATATAATTGAGAGATTCATACGTAAACAATATTATACCACAGAAAACCTTTCTAAATTTACAGGTAAGAAGTATTGGAGAAGTAGTAATAGTATGTCAACATATACATTTAATGGTAATGGTAGGATGACAAAATTAATGAAGGACTATTTAAATGAATTAGGTTCTGAAGGGTTAGGGAGTAAGATTGACTTCTTTTTAAAGACGAAAACATTGGTAGTAAAAGACGGAGAATACTATACGGATAAAACATCCCAATCCCCAATTGTGATTAGAGGATATTTCTCAACGTTCTTCGCGTCATTGTCGGATGCTGGTATAATACAATACGTTAGAGACGGAAGACAATATAAATTCAAACAAGGACCAAACTACGAAGACTATCTTAAAGGTAATTTACAAAGAAAATGATAATAGACTGGTTAGATAAAGGACCGATAGACTTAGAATACAAACAATATCGATTACTCTCATATTTGAAGGGGGTCGATGATGATTGGGATAGGTATATGTTATATCCTCACTTAACCAATATTATTGAGTATGCTGGTATACTTTCAACGATAGTTAGAAATAAGAACTTAATGGATGACTTCCTACCTAAAGAAATCATTGGGGTTAATTTGGAGAAGAGGGAGATAATCTACGAGAGATTAAAACAACCGAATATTGGGTTAGGGGACAACTTAGATGTTATTGTTAATTGGGGATTAGAAATCTTAAATGATTACTCACAAATAGGTATTGTAATATATGAGGATATTTCTGAGGATGTATTAGTGAGTAGGGTTGGGATTGAATCTCTAATATCTAGTGATGGATATATAATTTTCGAATCTAATGTACTTCACATTTATGAGTACCACATTGGTAATGTACTAATAGATGTCCACGGCTCTAGGTATGTCTACACAAATAAGATGGGGGAATATAGTAAAAACAAATTCGAATCAATCGAAGACGTAAAACTTAAAATTATTAAGGATAGTGGTAGGGACATCACTAATTGTTTTTCGGTGAAAGGATTTGAGCCGTACCCGATAGTAGAGACGATACTACCAATAGTTAAGAGAAAAGTATTACTACAAACAACGAACAAAGATACCGATTAGACTATTTATGGATAAAGTAAATAGTATTATGGGAAAAGTATCGAACATCACCACGAAAATGTTAGAATGGGTAAGAGGATTACTTAACGACGAAAAGGGAAATCCATCGTCTAAGAGGATTATGGGTCTTATTGCCGGATTATCATTATGTGTAACTATGATAGCTAATAGTTTCACTGACATATCTATCGCACCATCAACCCCACTAGTTAACGCCGTAGCGGCATTAGCCTTTGGCGCGTTGGGATTAACCTCAGTTGATAAGATTTGGGGAAATAAAAATGGGGAAGGAAAATAAACCTTCATTTTTTATTGTGATTTAAATATTTCTTACTATATTTGTATTATATAAAATACGATTATGGAGGAACATATAAACTTATACAGGCAGGATGAATTTGAACAGTACATGGCTGAGAATGCTGAATGGTACTACCGTCTATGTTATGATAAAATTAACGAAAATTTTAACGGAGAAAACTTAGAAGAAGTTGAAGTAGTGGTCTTTAAGTTTGATGATGACCCTGAACGCGAAGTTGCGCTAGGAGTTCATCATACTGACTATGTATTGAACTTATCGTATTGTCTGACATATTTTGAAGATATCGAGGACTATGAAATGTGCCAAAAAATTAAGGTATTAATTAATAAAGTTGAGATAGATAATGGGGTTTTCGGAAATTAATAACCAATATAGGAGTATGATGATAACTACCATCGCTATTGACATCAAACGATGGAGGTTAGATGAGGGTAGTTCTTATCGAGTGGTACATCAAAAATTCCAAGAAAAGTATGTACCAGTAAATAAATGGTGGATAAATAATGAGGTTTCTAAGTTCGGGGATAACTCACCACACGGTAAACAAATGGATGGTATGGTCTTATGTTCGTCGGCGATGGATTGTCTTAATGAGTCCGAATGGTGGTAAAAGAAAAGTAATGAAAAAAACAGTAACAGAAGTGATTGATTTCCTAAGTAATAGGAAAGGATTTGGTGAGTGGTATTTTAACTTAGATGAGGACATCCAGGAGGAAATCGAGGAGGAATTATATTTCATAATTGATAGAGGAAATACCGAAAAAGATGAATAAGATAGATGAGCAGGTAAAGGAGTTGATGGTTACCATACTAAAGTACGGTACTGATAAAAGTGATAGAACGGGAACGGGAACTAAGTCTATCTTTGGTTATACAATTAGACATAAGATGTCCGATGGGTTTCCTTTACTTACCACGAAGAGAGTCGCTATCAAAACAATGATGACTGAATTGAAGTGGTTTCTGAAAGGAGATACCAATATTAAGTATCTTATTGATAATGGTTGTAATATATGGAACGGTGATGTTTATAAATCATACAGAACCAAAATGCAATCACAATATGAAAGTGGGGGTGATGTTGCCTCTCAACATGAGTTCATTGAATTGATTAGAGAGGATGATGAATTTGCTGCAAAGTGGGGGGAACTTGGGCCGATATATGGAAAGCAATGGAGGAATTGGGAGACTGGATTTGATGAATTCGAACGGAATGAACATACACCAATTGACCAAATCAAAAACCTAATAAACGAATTAAAAACTAATCCAGATTCAAGAAGATTATTAGTGTCTGCATGGAATGTGGGTGAACTTGAAGAGATGACCTTACCACCTTGTCATTATGGGTTCCAGTGTTACACACGAGAATTATCGTATGAAGAACGATATACCATATGGTTTAGAAATAACTATGAGACGGGTATGGAACCAAATATAGGAAATGTTCCAAATTTTGAAGATGAGTATTATGTGGTAACCCCGAAGAGGGCGTTATCGTTAATGTGGAGTCAGAGAAGTGTGGATACCGGATTAGGACTTCCTTTTAATATTGCATCATATGCGACATTACTTTGTTTATTAGCTGATGAGGTTAATATGGTACCCGATGAGATAATTGGTAATTTAGGTGATGTTCACTTATATAACAATCATTTAGACGGTGCGGAGGAACAGATACAAAGAGAATCGTTTAATTTACCGACGATAGAGTTCAGTAACGTGAATATATTAGAGGGTGAATTTGACTATGTGGTTAGGGATTATAAGTTCCATCCGTCAATTAAGTTTCCACTCTCTAACTAAAAATTTTAAAACTAATAATATGGGTAATAATGAAGGAATAATTTCAGGGGTATGTGCGAATTTAGGTGATAGGTTTCATATGGGAGCCTTGATATTTAGAGTAATTTTTATTATATCTTTATTCAGTACTTTTGGTATGACATTAATTGTTTACATAATAATGGCATTACTTAAGAGAGGTTAGAGAAAATCAGATATTTAAAGAGTAGGGGGTTCACTAATTGGTGTCCCACGATAAATAAAAGAAAACATATACATGGCTAAAAACGGTAAAATAGATATTGGGATTTCATTATTCATAAAGAAAGATGGGGATTCAATTTTCTCTAACGGAATTAAACAGAACGTTCTAATGTTCTATAAGTTATTAAAACAATCAGACAAATTTAACGAAATATACATTATCAATGTGGGTGAAGGGGATGACCCATCACTATTGATGATGGATGACGTGGATGTTAAGGTCGTAAGGTTTGATGACGTTCAGGATGACTTAGATTTCTTAATTGAGTTAGGTGCTCAGACAGGTAGTAGAATCACCAATAAGGTGAGAGAAAATGGTGGTAAGGTAGTAGCGTATAAAGGTGGAAATGATTTTTGGATTGACACTGAAAGAACTTTATTTGGTCAGACACCAGGTGCGGTATTCATAGGGGTTGAGTATGACGCGATTTGGACTACACCGCAACATATGAATACGAACTATCATTATTTTAGATTAGCGTACGATACGGAAGTAAAAGAAGTACCACACATATGGGACCCGTTCTTTATTGATAAGGTTGCGACACAATGTAAAAAACCATTTGGATACCAACCGGGAAAGACAAAATGGAATGTTGGGGTATTTGAACCAAACATTAATATGTTAAAGACGTGTCACTATCCGATGTTAGTTCTGGAAGATACATATCGACACCTAACTAGAGATTTAGGACTATCTGAAGAGGAACATAAGTTAGGTGATATTTTTATTACTAACGCGATGAAAATAAAAGAAGGTGAAATTTTCAGACATTTCTCAAATACGTTAGACATCGTTAAAAATAATAAGGCATCCTTTGAAGCGAGGTATAAATTACCGTGGTTTATGTCTGAATACGTAGATGCCGTTGTGTCTTGGCAGACTGAAAACGCACTGAACTATATGTGGTATGACGTATTATATGGTAACTATCCGTTAATACATAATGCTGAGTTCATTAAAGACGCTGGGTATTACTATGAAGGTTGGGATGTTAATATGGGTAAGGAAAAACTGTTAGAGGCTTTTGAAACTCACGACGATAATTTTGAACAATACAAACAACAATCTAAAGAAACTATTTGGGAACACGCATCGTTGAATCCAAAGAATGTTAAATTCCACGAGGATTTAATTTTAGAGTTGTACGAAAAAAAATAAGAATAATATGAAGATACTACAAAAACTAAGTTGGCTAACCAGGAAACTCACAATGGAAATTAACATTATTAAAATAATGTTATCGAATGGTTTTGAGGAGTGGGGTGTTGATTTTCTAAATATACAATACGGACTGAGGTCTTATTCGTTATTTAAGTTGGTGATAAGATTACCTAATGGTGGTAGTATCAATAGGGTAACATACGAGTTGGATTTACTTTTTTTAGGGGAATGGTTTCGAGAAAAATATATGGACATTAGTGAAAGTTTATTATGGAATCCTAATACCGTAACAAAAAAAGAAAAACTTTTACATGGTATGTTAAAAGTTTTATTTGAGTTTAACTATAGATAGCCGAGTAAAATCTATCTGAATGGTAATGAGAGGTGAAAACTTTTCGATACTACAAAGTTATTTTAATATTTGTAGGTATTTATATACGAGTAATAAATATTAAAAATGATTTAAAGGTATGTTGAAATCAAGCATTGAAGTAGTAAAGAGGTTGGTCGTGAGAGTGATTGACTTTGCAAAAACAAAAGGGTTCACCGCATTGGTGGCCTTAGGGTTAGGGTCAATATCCTTATTAAGTGGGTATCCATTTATGGGTGGTATTGGGTTTGGAGTATTCTTTTCGAAGAACACTCAAATTATTAAAGACTTATTAAAAGAGTATGAGATAATTTAATCTGAAATAATGTTTAAATAAAAGGGGGAGTCAACATTGACTCCCCCTTTTTCTTTGTCTATTATTTACATATATTTATACTTACATAATATGATACATTTTTAATGGGACATTTATCGGAAAATCAGGTGGAGGAAATTCTATACTTAGCGGAATCAAAGGGACTGAGACGCGAGTTAATTGAAATGGTAAGTAAGGAGAAAGTTAAAGGTGATAATGTTGGTGTATTGGAACTTTATGTTAGGTTTTGGGGTGAGTTAAGTAAACGTTCGTCATGAGATACCTTAGAAGGAACTATGATGATAGTCCGTCAGGATATAAATTATCACACAACCCAACGGGATTACTAATTAAGGAGTTAATAAGTAGGTTTGAGGGTTGTAATAAGAGAACGAGAAACATTAAAAAATGAGTTATGAGTACTGAAAGACAAAATGAGATTATCGAATTATTGGAGAATACTATCACTGCGGAACGTAAGAAATCGAGTGGAGATGATAGTGAATTAATAAAACAACTTTCTGAGAGATTGGAAAAGGTTAGAACATGGGAAAAGGTAGTAACATTATAATTTAATCACGGTTAATTATGGGTAGAATAAGAATGTGGTTCGTAGAGTTAAGTACCCTACCGAGTTTATCGGCGGAGGTGTACTGCGTTTGTCTGTGGGTAATAATAGAGGTAATATTTAATCGATAATCAGGTGGGGAAATATTTCAATAGGATACGGTTTAAAGAACATAGGTTACACGATAACGGCATACAGGGGATTTACGACGTCAACGAGGAGTTTTATGTGTCAATATGTACCGGTGGGGGTGCTTATGGATGGGCGGTGAATTATGAGTCATATATTTTAAGAGAGAATCGACATTCGGAGTGGGGAGATAGGTTTAAAACCACATTTGAGGTTGCATTATGTAAAAGAGTTGGTGGGGATATAGTATTAATTGACGGTGAAGAAATAACTCCTAAACAGACCTACGACGAAGTTGAGGTATTTTTATCGTTAGTTGATGAAAGATTAAGTCTAATGATATAGGTATCTACGATTACTTACTTAAAATACGACCTTCAGAGAAATCTGAGGGGTTTTTTTTGCTTATCACTGGACTATACCGATTATTTTACCTATACTATAAAAAAGAGAATAATGGAAAAATATATTAATAAGATAGTTCACGGTAGTTGTATTGACGTTTTAAATGAAATGCCAAACGAGACAGTAGATTTAATGATTACGTCGCCACCTTATAATGTTGGGATTAAGTATGATACTCATGTTGACACGTTGTCTATGGATGAATATTGGGATTTCACTAGAGAGTGGTTACAAGCGGCTTATGATACATTGAAAGATGATGGTAGGGTAGCGATTAACATACCATACGAAACCAATGTTAGGGAAAGAGGTGGTCGTATATTTTTCGCATCTGAGTTCTATCAGATAATGAAGGAAATTGGTTTTGGGTTTTTTGGGTTGGTTGATTTAGATGAGGTTTCCCCTCATCGTAGTAAAACAACTGCGTGGGGTAGTTGGATGAGTCCGTCAGCCCCGTACATATATAACCCGAAAGAGTGTGTAATCTTAGGTTATAAGAAGGAATATAAGAAAATCGTGAAAGGTGAGGGTCAATGGTCTCCATCTGAAATCAAAATGGTTGAAAAGACTAATGGTGAAGGAATGCGAAAGAGAGTTGAATACGCTGATAAGGATAAGAAGGAATTTATGGAGTTAGTATTTGGTCAGTGGAGTTATTTCGCAGATACCAATCAATTAACTAAGGCGACATTCTCTATGGACATACCGGTTAAGGCGATTAAGATATTATCATACCAAAACGATATTATTTTAGACCCATTTTCGGGTTCAGGAACCACGGCAGTTGCGTCTTTAGTACATAATAGGAGGTATGTTGGTATTGAACTTTCAGAGAACTATGTTGGGCAATCTAGAGGTAGGATTAGCAAAACCAAAGCGGAGATGGCTCAGGTCGAAATGGTTTTAGATAAATAACATAAAATAAGATTAAGAAATGATAGTACTAGGAATATCACCAAATCACGACTCATCACTCTGTGTGGTAGTTGACGGTAAGATAGTATCGGCAATCTCAAGGGAGAGGTTGTCCAGAGTTAAAAAGGATAGATATATTACTCAGGATTTATTGGATTATGTGTTGGAAGATGCGAACATAACGATAGACGATATCGATTATGTTGGTATTTCGTATTGGTTTGAAAATCGAGAGGAATGGAGAAATGAGTTCGAGGATTTAAAACTTTACGTTGAGAGTCGAGAAATGTTTAATGAGGGGTTTAAATTACATGATGACGATAGGGATGAAGTGTATGTTGTGGGTAAGGGATATCAGGTTACCACTGATTTAGTATTACTTTCACCACCAACAACTAAGAGACCCTTAGAGAACGTTAAAATTAATTTAGACGTGTATGGTAGAACAATACCTGGGTGGTTCGTAAACCATCACCACGCTCATGCTGCGTCCGCGTATTATACTACGAATCACGAGAAGGCCGCAATATTTACTATGGACTCTACAGAGGCAGACCCATATGCGTGTTCACTATTCAGTTATGGTTACGGTAATAAGATAGAGACGTTATATTATCCAGGGGTTAATATCGCACACGCTTATAGTGTATTCACTGAGACTATGGGGTTAGGACCTGGACTTTTTAAGGCGGGGACTACCATGGGGTTGGCTCCGTATGGTAAGGTTAACCCCGACATAATTAAAGACATCGATGAGTATACGAAATCCTATTGGGAGAGAAATGAAGGTGGTGATGATTGGAGATGGATTTATAGGTTATTTATGAAAACGACAGGTAAGGTCATTACGAACCCATCACCCGGAGAGTATATGGAATCAGACACATTCTTCGATGTTGAGTACTTTAATAAGGACACTTCAGATAGTCAACCAGCGATGGACGCGGCAGCTACAATACAATATATTTTCGAAAGGACCGTATTTAGATTCGCTCAGAAACTATACGATGAGACTAAACTTTATAATGGTGGTAACATATGTCTAGCAGGTGGAGGATTCCTAAATTGTACTACCAATGGAAAGATTCAGGATAATACTTCATTCGATACGGTTTCGCCATACCCAGGTGCTGGTGACGATGGGATATCGGTTGGGTGTGCGTTATACGTCTCACATAACCTATTAGATATACCGAGAACATTTAAGACTATGGGTGAGGTAGTTTATACTGGTAGGGAGTATGACACCCCTGACGGAGGATTAGATATAGACTTAGATTTATTAGGTAAGTTAGTTAATGATGGTAAAGTAATTGCGTGGGTACAGGGCGGTTCAGAGTTTGGACCTAGAGCGTTAGGGCATAGAAGTTTCATTGCGAATCCGTGTATGGAAAATATGAGAGACCACATTAATTTTGATATTAAGGATAGAGAGTGGTTCAGACCATTCGCACCTGCGGTGTGTATTGAGGACGTTGAGGATTATTTTGATTTTAAGGGTGAGTCACCATATATGTTAAAGATTTGTAATGTGATATCGGATAAGATACCATCGGTGACTCACGTTGATGGGACGTCTAGAATACAAACAGTAAGACGAGAGGATAATCCTAGATATTATGATATGATTCGCTCGTTTGAAAAATATAGTGGTGTCCCTATAATATTAAATACGTCTCTAAACTTAGCTGGGGAGCCGATTGTTGAAACACCTGAAGACGCGTTTAACCTCTTTAATGGATGTGATGTGGATATCTTAGTGATTAATGATAAGATGTGGTTTAAGTAACATAAATTTGACAATGTAATGAATAATGTATTATATTTGTTTAAGAAAAAAATTATATATGAGTGAAGTCGGTAAAAATAGTATGGTACACCATCCGGAACATTACGGTGGGAAGGATAACCCATATGAGGTGGTGAAAGTAGCTGAGGCGTGGGGAATCGATAAAGATGCTTACCTATTTAACGTTCTCAAATATATTGGTAGGAATGGTAAGAAGGACGGTTGTCCACCAATACAGGAATTAAATAAAGCTCTTTGGTATCTTAATAGAAGAATTAATATTATCATAAAGGAAAACGAATCGAAAAAATAAAGTTATGGCGAATAATGTGACAAATTACGTTGAAATTATCGGTAATCCGATGGTAATTGAAAAGATGGATAACCTCTTCCAAAAATCAGAAGAGGGACCCTATAATGAAAACTTAGTTAGGTTTGTAAAAACCTTTTGGGGTGAATCGTGTGAAGGTATCGATGGAGGGTCAACTAAAAACTTATGGATGCTTGATAATGCAGGAGCTAAGTGGGTCTACACTGAAAATAATATAGATGAGGGTCATTGGAATATCCAATCCGCGAATTACCCACCGGTAGAATTCTTCATTCAATTATATAAATTAGCTCAAGAATTTGACCCCAGTGTTGAAATCAAAGTTAAATTTCAAGATGAGTCGTTCGAACCGGTTGGTGGTTTCTCGGCAAAAAGAGACCACGAGGGAGTCGCTAGATATCATCTACAGGAAAACTATGAACTCGAAGAACCTGAGTTTGATTATGACGACGAGGATTACGATGACGACCAATCCAGTTGGTACGAAGAGGTGGACGACATTCAAAATGATTGTTGGAGTTACGCTACGGATGAATGTTGGAGTGGAGAAGCTAAAGAAATAGAGGGTTTAAAAAAAATTGAAAAGTATATGGACTTATATAAATAGTCTGTTAATATATATATGAAGATAATGATGGTAACATCATAGAGTTTAATGGGTATACTGTTAAATAATAAACAAAGTAAAAAGAAAAATAAAATGGCAAAGTCACAAGAAATTTTCGAACAGGTTCAATCGTTATTCACTCAATTTGAGGAAGGACACAACTCAACTACAAAGGCGGGTAAAGGTAGAGCACGTAAAGCGATTGGAGAAATCAAGAAATTGGTTACTGATTATCGTAAAGAATCGGTAGAGGAAAACAAATAAAATTATTTGTAAAAAATAAAGAAAGGAGGGCGTATGTCCTTCTTTTTTTTTACCTTTGTTTTAAATAGTTAATAATAAAAGATAGAAGATATGGAACCAGAGAAAGATATATTTGAACAATGGGCGGATGAGAGAGCGTCTAAGTCATGGATTAGTAGAAAATTAGAGTTCATACCTATGTGGTGGGAGCGTGACGGTAGATACTCTCACCGTGAATTTGCGAGAGGTGTGAGAAATATTATTTATTGGTTTCCTATCATATGGAAAGACCGTAATTGGGATTCTCATTATATCTTTGAGATACTAAAACATAAATTAACATCACAGGCAAATTATATCGCAGAACAAGATAGACATACACGAGCACAGAAAGATGCGAGAGATATGAAACATTGTGTAAAGTTAATGCAATTAGTTCAAGATGGATTTTATGAAACCGAATATGGTGATTATCATAAAACAAAGAATTGGTTTGAACCATTAGATGATAATACAGGTTCATCAACATGGGAATCACGAGAATTAGAAGAAAACTTTGATGACTATTTCGCTAAATATCCATTAATTCATAAAAGAGTGTTGAATGGTGAAGGCCCTTTTGGTAAGAATGATACAGAAAAGAGCAAACAAATAATCGCAATGAATATTGGGAGTATTAACCAAGAACGAGCACATAGTTTATTATTTAAAATAATGAAAGATAACATATTAGGATGGTGGGATTAATTTAAATATAAAGAGTGATTAATATGAGAGATTTAATAATAGAACATTACGGAGATACTGATGGTATTATGTTTGCGGATGGTTTAGATGTTGCAATAATTGGTTTTGAACCTAATATGTGGAAGGTCGTTTATTCCAGAGGTAAATGTGTGGACGTAATGATTACTCAGGGGATGGATGAAGAAGAGGCTACTGAGTATTTGGAGTATAATACTTTTAGTGCTCACATGGGGGATAAGACCCCGATATGGGTTGACGATTTCCACTGGGGTGGAGATTTAAAGTAAGATAATTAGTAAAATTTTTGGTTATTAACTATAAAGTATTATCTTTGTAGTATGAAAAAAATAACAATAATATCCGACACACATACTCTACATGGTAAATTGACTTCCGATTTGAACGGGGGTGGGATTATCATCCACGCAGGGGATATTATGAATAGTGGGTACCAAAAGAAAGACATCACTTCGTTTTTACAATGGTATGGAGGGTTAGGATACGATGAA